>ENA-OYCI01000020-OYCI01000020.1-human-gut-metagenome-genome-assembly--contig:-NODE-20-length-62097-cov-5.623900_pt1 | contig 62097 bp, 58 predicted proteins | sample MGYA00243455_ERZ652877 | MGnify/ENA primary metagenome ERZ652877 (study PRJEB26926, sample SAMN06164419) | human gut metagenome | biome: ENVO:00009003; feature: ENVO:2100002; material: ENVO:00002003...
TGAAATATTGCTCATTCTCAACCACTTGCAGTTCATTTCTCTCATCTTCACTTTCCGTTGCTTTTGCTTAAATTGTGCATCTGGCTAGGCACACCTATGCGACCCTGCAACTTGCTGCAGGAACTGACCTTTATACCATATCCAAGATGCTTACTCATAGCAACGTGGGAACAACACAGGTATATGCCGATGTGGTAAATGACTTGAAGCGTAAGGCTTCTGAGCAAATCTCACTCAAATAACAATAACAGAAAGAAATAATCACATATGGATAACATAACTTTTGAACAGCTTCCTCAAGCGGTTTCTCTCTTGATAGAAAAGGTCGGACAGCTTTCGTCCAGAATTGAGGATGTCTTGAAAAAGACGACACCACAACAAACCGAATATCGCAGACCGCTTAACTTGGACGAAGTGGCTACCTTGCTTGACAAATCGGCTTCCACCATCTATGCCATGACTTCCGAAAAGCGCATTCCATACCACAAGAGGGGCAACAAACTCTATTTTTTTGAAGATGAAATCATCCGATGGATTGAGCAGGGAGGAACGGCAGGAACAGGCACGGAAAGCGACTTTAACAGTCGGCTTGAAGAGTTGCGCAACGGCAAGAAACGCAAGCCAAGTTCCCTAACAAACAGATGACCATTGTACCACCCTAATATCATAGATTATGTACAAGAATACAGAAAACATACACTACTGTACCATTCTCTCTGCTGAACAATGGAATTTTCTTTTGGACGGCAAATCATCCGTATTTAGATTGAGGTGTCTGCACAAGCTGATGACCGATGCGATACGCACGGAAACCTCTTATAGCATCAAGGGCATTCAGGTCACTTTGGAGGTGGGACAAGTAGCAGCTTCCGATGTGGAGTTATCAGTATACTTGGGCTGTAACCGCAAGACTGTCGGAAAACTCATTGACAGTTTTAACAGGCTGGGGATGCTGACCACCATGACCAACAACCGAACTTCCATACATACACTGCATTTTCTTACAGGGTGGTATGTGAACGGTGTCCTTATGACCAATCCTCATTATATCAAACCAACGGCTAACACCAATAGGCAAAATAGAGATATGCGGACACCTGTTTTCGATGGCGACAAGTCGGAAGATACTCACCTGCCAATTCAGAGTGACAGCGAAAGCCCGATGCAGGATGCAGACAGCATGATTGCTGAAACAGCTCCATTTTCTTCTCCCTCTTGTTCGTCTGTTCCATTTTCCGAAGCCGACAATAAGCAAAGTTTGGACGATTACACATTACCGCCAAATTTGATTTTAGAGGACGATAACGGCATTTCTGTCTAATTTTGGATATGGAGATAGTATGCGTAAAAAGAATGCCGCAGAAAGCCGATAAATGCTAAATAACGGTATGCGGAGAATTATCCTTGCCACAGGCATACATGTAAGCCAATGGACAGGTTTTAAGCGGTACTCCGTTGTCGTGGTTTGCTTGACAGGGCTTGCCCTGTATATAGCCCACTATAACTTCTCCGCTTCGCTCCCGAAGTTGTGGGCTCTCCCGAGGGGCTGGGCGTTGCCCCGTCCCACTTAGGGCGCTGCCCTAAGAACCCGGCAAGGGCTGTCAGCCCTATGCAACCCGACCAAAGAGTGACCCTCTCTTTGGAAACTCCGCTCATTGGTTTCCACCCCTGAGAACCCCGAACAGGAAGTGACCCTCTCCCTGCACCCACCGATTAAGGCTCTGCCCTAATGACCCGATATTGGGAAACAACAACATAACAAATCAACCATAATGGCACAAAAGACATCCATCAATATTAAGCCTTGCAACACAGGCAGCAGTGAAGAGCATAACAGGCGAAGAGCCGAGTATCTTGCCCGTATCAACAAGGAAAGGCTCTACATACGCACCGACCTTATGGCTTCAAACGAAACATGGGTAGCACCTGAATTGGGCAATAGTTCATTGTCTGACCGCTATAATCAGATTGCTCAAATGGTAAAGGAAAAAACAGGTCGGGCAATGCAGACCAAAGACCGTGAGCGAGTGAACAAAAAGACTGGTAAGGTGACCATAGTGCGTGGCAGCACTCCACTTAAAGAGGGTGTAGTCGTAATCAATAATAATACGACAATGGAACAGTTGCTGCATTTCTGCGAGGTGTGTAAAGAGCGTTGGGGCATCACACCCTTACAAGTGTTCATACACCGTGACGAAGGACATTACAGCAATCCGCAAGACCCTGCAACTTGGAAGCCTAATCTTCATGCCCATATCGTATGGGATTGGATGAACCATGAAACAGGCAAGTCTTGCAAGTTGGACGAGAAAGCCATGAGCGAGATGCAGACGCTTTTAGCTGAGTGTTTGGAAATGGAAAGGGGCATCTCAAAAGAACTTACAGGTAAGAAGCATTTGGAGCGCACGGACTTCATTATTGCCAAGCAAAAGCAGGAAGCGGAGAAAGCCAAAGCTGAAAAAGAAGCCGCTCTCTCTGTCAAAGAGAAAGCCGAAGCTGAGCGCAACTCCATTGAGGTTGAGAACAAGGTTAAAGCTGAACAAAGTGCGGCTCTTGACAGTGAGATTGCCGACAAGCAGAAAAAGCGTGATGAAATCCGCAAGAAAACGGTAGATGGCATTTTGGATAGTGTCGGCAGTTTGGTCGGGATTGGCAAAACCGCCACTCTTGAAAAGGAACACAAGCTGCTCACACAGGAACTTGATCGCCTTAAAGAGGCGTTCAAACCAACGGTCAGTAAAGAGGTGGAGAAGCAGACAAGAATATTGGCTTCTGAAAAGAAGAAAGCCGAAGCGGAACGTGATAATGCCATTGCACAAATTCGCTCTCTTGCTTCGGAACGAGACAAGGCGGTTAGCCAACTTAACAACCAAAACAAAAATGTACAGTTACGCATCAATAATGCGGTCAGACTTGCCAATGAAGAGAAAGACAAGACTATCAACCGTTTGCAAGATGAACTTGATTTACGCAAACAGATTTTGGCTATCCTTGCCGATATGCTCTATTCTGCAAGCGATGTTTTCAAGAGAGCCATTGATGCGATTATTGCGTACGGCACGGAAAAGTACAAGTCTATTTTTGGTAATGATGAAGCCGCAGACATCAAGAATGTGATGCGGAGCTATGGCGATACCAAAGAACAGCATCAGGCTATCGGAACTTGGCTTTGCGACTATGCGGACAGCCGGCAGTCGTTTGATGAAATAAAAAATCGGCAGACCTACAAAGAGGTTGCCGATGTTGCTAATGGAGCGTATGATTGGAAAATTGAACGAGGACAACGTGGAATTAGTCTATAATACACAAAAATGAAACAAAACTATTTATCAAAATAATCAGTTTTTTCCTTTTCTTCTTTTTCAATACTGATGATTTTATTAATTCTATTTGTCGATTGTTCGGTCAGAGATTTCATACGAGTTTCATCTGTAATTAACTCATCTGACTTTGGTATATACATTGCAGAGTATGACCCACCTTGATAATATAGATTTAGTTCTATGACAAGATTGTCCATATAGGTAGAAGCATAACTCCTATCAACTTTAATTTTGAAATGTCCCACTTCCACCGTTTCATAAGGATATATATATTCCTTAGACGGCATCGCAACTTTCATGCGAAAGCGATGTAATATGGTGTATGACAACCTTTCCTCTTGTGGATTATACGAAAAGCTACATTTACCAAAATCCTCACAAAAAATTGCATTTAGTTTATAATTGTCTCCAACATTATTACTATCATTGTAGATATAAGCCTTAAAATTATATTCGACATATTCCTCCTCTTCATCATTATTTTGATAGAATACACAATCTTCTATTGTTAGCGTAGGAGATAATTTTTTATTAAAAGAAGCTCTAACCTCATATTCTTCCATAGGAACAGACGAGAAGTTAAACCGTTTATAATATCTGCGGTCTTCTGCCATATGTGGACAATCGTTGCTCACAGGTATTTTAACTACATAAATGGTTTTTGTTATATCTCCATCTATTCTAATCGGATAAATCTTCACATCTTTAATTCTTCGGGATATCCGTTGAATTACCTGTTCTAACCATTCTTTAGTATATATACTACCATCAACAGGGGCAACCCCCACAGGTTTATGATTTGCTTCAGTAACACCATAAACTATTATTCCGCCGTCAGAATTAGCAAAAGCTGAAATATCTTTTGTTATTTCCATTCGTTTTTTGTCATCTTTACATAACGCTCTTCCATCTTTATAATCCAAATGCAAATTTTCTTCAATTTCATCGACTATGAGCATTTGAATGTCGGAATAATTATATTCCATTTTTTCGTAAAAATTCATCACTTAAAAACACTTACACTTATAATAATCAAAACTATCCTTACCAATCATTATAAAAAGCGAATTTGTAAAACTAAGTTGAAGTAATACCTATCTCCACTGCGATATACTTCTCCCATTTGGTAACGGCTCTTGGATGGTGTCTCAAATTTAGTATTATTGAAAAGATAGTCCTCCAAGAGATTACGGTCATACAAGTGGAAACAAATCACATCTCCATCGCTCTTCACAACAAGATAGCCTCCTGTAGCTTCATACCTGCCGCTCCATGCCTTTGAAGGAAGCATTCCAAGAGCAGTCGCAACCATCAAAGATTTTATCTTATATCCATAGTGGTCATGTCCTTGCGACAAGTTATAGTTCAAAGGGTTATTTTTACTTATACGCTCCGCAGCTTCCTTTATATTCATATCCTTTTGAGCATAACAGTCAGCGAGCATCCAACCTATAATTTCGGGCAGATTACTATCTATCATTCTCAAATTATTGTCAAATGTAGGATTGGGAACAGATGAAAATTTAAGTTTAGCACCAGCTTGTTGGATAGCCTTAACCCTTTTTATTACGCAACCTGTTCCATTAATTGAATTAATACTATCGACTACATTATCATCAATATGCCCACCACTTACTTCATAAGTAAATGTAGTGGCACCAGAGGCATTTAGCAATGTAGGGGCAGCTCCAGCATCAGACTTAATACTAAAACCTAAATTAGGTTCCATCCCTGTGTGGTAGTCATGAATGACAATATGTATATCTGCCTTGTCTATTGATTTGGCTTTTACTTTTTCGCAATGAATTTTATTCAAGAAGTCGTTAATAGATGGAATTTCAAAAGCACCAGTTCCATTACCTCCCTCTTAAATATACTCAAACAATTCTTTTGATTGAGTAAAGAAGTCTGCAACATTAATTCTTGCTATTTCGGTTTCATCTTCGGTTATTATGACGATGTCCCTATCAATAGAGTATTCCAAATGTCTCTCTAATTCGTCACGGAGCACCTTTAATACCGGATAGTATGCTTCAAGTTTATTCAAATTTCCGTCTCCGGCATGTACTTTCTTTTCACCTAAGAGTTTGAAGAGTACATATAACTCGCTCCATTCTCCTTTATTAGCTGTTATCATTTCTTGTATTTTTTAGGAGTGAAATCCAATCTTTTAATTATTTGTTCAGCAGTAGCTTGAATAGCTGGTACTGCAACTGAATTGCCAAACTGCTTATAGGCAGAAGCATCAGCTACTCCAATAATGAAATTATCAGGAAATCCTTGCAATCGTGCCCATTCACGAGGGGTCATTCTTCGCAAACCTTCACGATTTACTTCTCCCTTAATTTTTGTTACAGGTGTAAAATCGGTCAGACGGTTATCAATAACAAGATTACGTTCTCTTCCCATACCGCCTACAACAATAGCATTGGCTACCTGGTCATCGTGTATTATTTCATATCCGAAACCATTTCCTTTGGCTGCATGTCTTTCTTTATGTGCCACCAAGGTTTGAATATATTGTGTAGAAAGCCAATATTTTACAGACGGACATTCAGCCTCTTTTATATCACCAAAGGTCTTGGTATTGTCTGTAGGTTCAGGATATGTAAACTCACTTACGTTTTGATCTTTACGGAAACCGACAATATAGACACGCTCACGATGTTGTGGTACACCAAAATTCATGGCGTTCACTATTTGAGGGTCAGGCACATAATAATCAAGGTCGTTACGCAATACATTGAGAATCGTTTCAATAGTCTTTCCTTTATCATGAATAAGCAATCCTTTTACATTTTCGAGAAAGAATGCGCGAGGGTGTTTGCGGCGGATTATCTCAGCCACATCAAAGAATAGTGTACCACGTGTTTCTTCAAATCCTCTACGTTTACCTGCCAAAGAAAACGCTTGACAAGGAAATCCGGCACAAAGGATGTCAAAGGAATCTGGTATATACCCCTTTGTTTCCTCTTTTGTTATATCCCCAAAAGGCACTTCTCCATAGTTCAACATATAGGTTCGTTGTGCTTGTTCATCCCATTCAGAGGAAAATACACATCTACCCCCAAGATTTTGCATAGCCATACGGAAGCCTCCAATACCTGCAAAAAGGTCTATAAAAGTGAATTTAGGTTTGTCTAACGGAAGAAATGGCACTTCAAAAAACTCTTTGAACAGATTCATTTGAAATGCGTCTTCTGCAACCACATTTTCTTCTCTCTTTTCCTCTTCCATACTACGATACATATCTTCCATCAAACCTAAAGCTTTTTCTTTATAAGTCTTATCTGTAGCATAGCCTTTATTATGAAGATAGTGCGAAACAACCGCCATTTGCGAGCTAAAAGACATAACATTTCCCTCTGCATCAATACAATGAGGACCATAATATTGCATCTTTACTTTTGTGCCTTTTATATTTTCTATGATAGACAAATTGCCCATTGCTCTATTATTTTTATTTTGTAATATTCGTAATACCTTGTTTAAGCAAACATCAGGAGTCTTATTTATTTCAGTTTCCCAAAATCTAAGAACTGTCCAGCCTGCATCAATAAGAGCAGCGTTTACCTCTTTATCTCGTTCAATATTTCTTTCGATTTTAGTGTACCAAAATTTTTGGTTGGATTTATGGTCATTTCTATGTATATCCCAATCTTTACCATGCCAAAAATCACCATCAAGAAATACTGCTACCTTTCTTTGTTTGAATACAAAGTCCGGACAACCGACAATCTTACGGTCATTCTTAGTATATTTCACTCCGGCTTCATGCAAGAGCTTTGCAAACATGATTTCAATCTTAGTGCCTTTTGAATGCACATTTTGCATATTGCGGTGTCTTTGTTCCGGTGTGAGCTTATCCATTTAATTACCTATAAAGTATTGGTATCATAATCTTCTATTAATTCTTTTATATCTACATTTAATAGTTTTGCAATTTCAACAAGTTGAGAAATGGATGGCTGATTCTTATTGGTACACCAACGTGATACAGTCATATCTGTAACCCCTAATTGAGTTGCAAGCCAATGGTTCGTGATTTGTTTATCAGCCAACACGACCCTAATTCTGTTAGGATGAATTTCCTTGACCATAATTCAAAGGTTATTATACAATTATTGTGCAAAGATACACAAAAAGCGTTATATTAAGATTGCATTAAAGAACTTTTCTCTGATAGTTTGTACTCTACTTGGTTCTCAAAATAGTTAATGTATTGCTTTTCAGTAGTAGTCAATAATTCCTTGACAAGTTCTTTGTGCATTTGGCTTCAAATTTACAGACAGGCGATGAACCATAAAAATCCAAGTCAATTATTAAATTATTGTTAAATTTTTCATTAAAAACCACTCTTTTTTTCCTTTCTGTCTATACCTAAAAACGACCTTTATACTCTGTTTTACTCTGATACAATATTTGTACCTTTTTATTTGCATATATCTGAAAATCAACAACTAAGATACTCCCACATGAACAGCGTTGTGCGCCAGCTTCACGAGCAAGGGACGGACGTGGTAATGGTAGATACCGGTAACTCATACGAGGGATTGTGCGAGTATTTGGGTGGAAAATATATCTCTTACACGGAGGAATGCCCGATTACGATGAACCCTTTCCGCATCAACAGGCAGGAATTGAACGTGGAAAAGACAGGCTTCCTGAAAAATCTCGTGCTGCTGATTTGGAAAGGCAGCCAAGGGACGGTCACCAAAACGGAAGACAGGCTGATCGAGCAGGTCATCACCGAATATTACGATACCTACTTCAACGGTTTCGATGGTTTCACCCCACCCCAACGGGAGGATTTGCGCAAAAGCCTTTTGATTGACGAACGAAACAAAAGCGGCAACCGCGCTGAAAGTGAAACGGAACTGAACGCACGGATAGAAACTGTCATAGACGAGATAGAACGCAGGAGAAAGGAGCTGAAAGTGGAATCACTGTCATTCAACACGTTCTATGAGTTCTCCGTACAGCGCATTCCCGATATCTGCAATGAAAACAGTATAACCGGGATAGACATTTCCACCTACCGGTATATGATGAAAGACTTCTATCGAGGTGGCAACCATGACAAGACGCTGAACGAGAACATGGACAGTTCGCTGTTTGACGAGACCTTCATTGTCTTTGAAATCGATTCCATAAAAGATGACCCGCTCCTGTTCCCCTTGGTGACACTCATCATCATGGACGTGTTCCTGCAAAAGATGCGTATCAAGAAGAACCGCAAAGTCCTGGTCATTGAGGAGGCATGGAAAGCCATAGCCAGCCCTCTTATGGCAGAATACATCAAATTCATGTATAAAACCGCCCGAAAGTTCTGGGCATCAGTGGGCGTGGTCACACAGGAGATTCAGGACATCATCGGGTCTGAAATTGTAAAGGAGGCCATCATCAACAACTCCGATGTGGTAATGCTGCTTGACCAAAGCAAGTTCCGTGAACGCTTTGATACCATCAAGGCTATTCTCGGTCTGACAGACGTGGACTGCAAGAAAATCTTTACCATCAACCGACTGGAGAATAAAGAGGGGCGTTCGTTCTTTCGTGAGGTCTTTATCCGCCGTGGCACTACCAGCGGTGTGTATGGTGTGGAGGAACCGCATGAGTGTTACATGACCTATACCACAGAACGGGCCGAGAAAGAAGCCTTGAAACTCTACAAGGCTGAACTGCAATGCAGCCACAAGGAAGCCATCGAGCGTTATTGCGCTGACTGGGATGCTTCCGGAATAAGCAAGTCCCTGCCGTTTGCCCAAAAAGTGAATGCTGCCGGGAAGGTATTGAATCTTCATCAACCAAAGACAAAACAACAATGAAACGATTCGCTCTCATAATAATGACAATAGCCACGATTTTCGCCCAACAAGTTCATGCCCAGTATTACAGCGTGAACTTCGATGCGAAAACCGTGGCCGCTATGGTTGCCGCCTACGGTACCGGAACCGTTGCGGAAGCGTATTATGACGAGCAGGTGCAGAATATACTGAAACACTACAAGGCTTCGGAAGTGGCCACTGCCGGAATATTTGCCAGCAAGTTCCTGGAGAGGAAGGCACTCACTGATTTGGGCATCTGGAGCAGTGCCACCGAAAATTACTACTACCGCAGGATTTATCACTTGGTGGCGCACAAGATTATCCCGAAGACATGGATTGTCGCCAAACTGATGCTCCGTTCTCCACAGACCGCACTCCATTGGTGCAGTTATCTGATGAAAGTGTGCGATGACACCAAATCCCTCTGTATGCAGTTCGAGAGCGTTGTCACCAACAGCACTCTGTCTTTCTCCGATATCGCCTTTCTGGAAATCAATGAAGAAATCGCCTCCATCTTAAAACTCTCCGAGATTGGCAACGTGGACTGGCAACGGCTCTTTGATGACATATCCAAAGTGCCGGGCAACTTCACCAAGGAAAACCTGAAAGCCGATTTGGACAAACTTTACCGGATGGGAGCCGGTCTTGCCACTTCGGGAATCACCAATATCGGGAACGCCTTGCTGCAACAGAACTCGTTTCACGAGCTGATGAACGGGAAAGTCAGCAAGGTCATTGACATCTACGAGCATTACAACGGACTTTTCGAGCAACTGGAGAACAATGCCGGACAGACCATACTGGGCATCGTGGGTGGTGAAGAAAATGTGACAGGATTGTTCAAGTTCAGCGACTACAACCTCACTTCGTGGATTACCGATTATCTGGACGAAACAGCCGGGAATTACTACACCCAGCGATGGTACATCGCGAGGCGTGACCGTGGCAGTGTCTCCCTCTGCGACTATTATCCCCCGACAGATGACAAGAGCATCCTTGAAGGTGGTGAATGGACCCGCTTCAAGACAAGCGATCCGAACTTCTATCCCAACGCATCGCAAAAGGAACAGGCCCTTTCCAATTCGGAACGCTACGCCGGATGGTCAAGGAACAGGGTGCAGCAGCTTAACAACGCCAATGACGGGTTCAGTTACACCATCAATTATTACCAGTCCAGCTATATCATTAAAAAAGGGAAGAAACAGACCAAGAAGGCATACGCCTACGAAATCCATGTCACGAAAAGCTGGAACAACGAGGAAATAGTCTATGAAGACGTGTTCGATTCCTATTCGATGGATTTGAACACATTCAAGGCTCAACTTAATGCACATCTGTCTGAGTTTAACGACAACGAAGACGGCTATGTCTATTATATCGCTTCCGACAGCCGGAACTATTACCAGGCGACCAATGAAGAAAAACTGAAAGGATGCGAGACGGTAACAATCAGTGTCACCTGTTCGGACGGTGCGACACTTGGGCAGGGAACAACCCAGTACAAGTGCCGGAAATGCGGAAGTACGCTCAACGCCCATTCCAAAGAGTGCGCGATGAAGACTACAGCTGAAAGCGAGGAACTGGATTTGTCTGAACTCGATGCCATGCAGCGGGAAGCGGACAACAAGGTTTACGCGCTCCAGTCACAAATATCCGCATTGGAAACGGAAAACGAATCGCTTATCAAACATATTGCCAATGCCAGTGTGGAGGATGCCGTTCCTCTCCGTCAGAAATACAATGAGAACAAAGCGGAGATAGACAGGTTGAAACCTGAACTTGCCGCCTGGCAGCAGAAGCAAAAGGAAATCGCACAGGCAAAAGAAGAAGCCAAAAGCGACAACGATGTGCAGACCGATGACTATTACCGGATACCGGCTATCATGCAAGACTGCAAGACTGCTTACAATATCACCTGGCAGGACAACGGTTCCTGGAACGGCTACACCTATGTCCGAAAAGGCACAATCCCGAATATCAACGGCATCATCACATTCAAGGCGACACTGAAAATCGCCCGAAAGCCCAAATACTTCCTTGGCATCAAAATACACAGGGCTATCCTGCAAATCTCCTGGGACTTGACAACGGAGTATTCCGATACCCATGTGGTGGAAGTGATTACGCTTGACCCCGATATGAGCGACAAGGAAAAGACAAAACTGGTCAATGACCGCATAGCGGAAATCGCGAAAGAATATCCGAAGTGCAAGATAACGACTGAATATGCCCGTACTGCACCGCAGGAGGACACGAAAACAAACGATATGTATCACCTGCTTTGGTCAAGCGACCGGCTGGAAATAGCCCGTGAAGTGGATTCCCGGCTCACGAAGATTTACGCCGACTTGGTATCATTGGAAAAGATGATGCACTACAGGCGCAGTATCATTGACGTGCTGAAAGATGTTCTGCCACCCGTTGACGATGATCAGGGGCGCAGACTTTCCCTTGTGGAGGAATGTCACGACCGTTGGATGGAAAACGCACGAAACAGAAAGATTGAGGAGGGCAAGCGATGAAAAGAGGCAGGACATATATACTCGGATTGTTAATAATGCTGCTGGCACCCCTGTCCGCAAATGCGCAATGGAGTTTTGATGTGGGGACGGTTGAAGCCTATATCAATGACCACAAGCAACAGCGAAGCCTCTTGCTGGCTCGCTCCACATTGGAACACAGCAACAAACTCCTGCATGAATACAGCCGTAAGGAAACGGTGGGTTATAAGGAGTTGAACGTGGATCTGGACAAGTACACCAGAGCTTTCGATGTGATTGACGTGATGTACCAGTCCCTGCGCACGGCATTGAATGTACATTCCACCTACAAAGGGGTCAGCGAAAGAATATCCGACTACAAGGCGATGCTTGAAGATTTCAATGAGAAGGTCATCAAGCGGAAACACATAGAGTTGGCAGATACTCTGATATTATCCATCAATGCCGGAGCCATACGGATGATAGCCCAGGAAGGAGAATACCTATATAAATCCGTGAGCGATTTGGTTCTGTACGCCACAGGTGCGGCGGCTTGTTCCACTTCGGACTTGCTGATGGTGCTGAACAGCATCAACTGTTCTCTTGACAATATCGAGAAGCATTTGAACCGTGCTTATTTCGAGACCTGGCGGTACATACAGGTTCGTATCGGCTATTGGAAAGAGAAAGTCTATCGTACCAAGACCAAACGGGAACTTATTGACGATGCTTTCGGACGGTGGAGACAATCAGGTAAACTGGATTATTGATAACTAAAAATAGAGAAATTATGAAATGGATTTTTACAACGATGCTGTTAGTGGCAACCATTGCGGCAAACGCCCAATATGTCACCTACAACCACGATTCGCCCAAGATGAACCAAATCACGGTGGAAGAAACCGGAGCCGGTGCGCTCAAACCGGAACTTTATTACACGTTGCTGCACAACAAGTACAAGAAAACGGCAGCTGTCAAGAACAAACTCACATTCCGCACGGCGGCAGGCGTGGCTTCCTATCAGCAGGTAGATGAAGCAGAAGCCATAGATTCCGCACTCACAAGCAGAGCCAAGATTGAAGCCTTGAATGTGGCAGACCGACAAGTGGATCTGGCCTGGCTTGCGGAAAAGGACAAGGTGGAATCACAGATGCGGCAGTTTCAGAAGAACATTGACCGCATAATGATGACAGGCGGCTCGCCAAAAGAAAAAGAACGGTGGAACGACTATTACCATGTCTATCAATGCGCAATCAAGGCAACAAAGGATGCCTATATGCCCAACGCGCAGCGTAAGAAAGAGTATCTGCAAATCTATGCCGATGTCTCCCGGCAAAACGATGTACTGGTGAAATATCTCGTCCAGTTGAGCAACCGCAATGCCACTAAAAATCTCCTTTCGGCAAGCAACAACCGCTCGATAGACAAGAGAAGCATCATCAGCAATGCCATGAGCCGCTGGAATGAATCCCGGTCAGCAGTGCGAGGGTCGCAGAATGACGACGGAAACGAAGACGGAAATGAGAACGAGAGTGTGAACAGATAAAATTAAATGGAAAAACAGATGGCAAGCGGAGATATACTTTCAGATTTCGGCATCAATCTGCTTGAAGAAGAGATTGATGATGTGATTTTTCAGACCAACGAGTTCCTGACGGATGCCACCTTCACAGGTTCACAAGGCCCATTTTGGTGGATTCTCCAGATGTGTATGGCACTCGCGGCCTTGTTTGCAATCGTCATGGCAGCAGGCATGGCGTATAAGATGATGGTCAAGAACGAACCGCTGGATATCATGAAGTTGTTCAAGCCATTGGCGATTTCAATTATCCTATGCTGGTGGTATCCTCCGGCAGACACGGGTATGGTAAACAGCGGGAGCAACTGGTGCGTGTTGGATTTCCTATCCTATATTCCGAACTGTATCGGCTCTTACACTCATGACCTGTACCAGGCAGAAGCCACACAGATAGAGGATAAATTTCAGGAGGTGCAGCAACTCATCTATGCAAGAGATACGATGTACACCAGCCTGCAAGCACAGGCAGATGTGGCACACAGCGGAACTTCCGACCCTAATCTGATAGAAGCCACTATGGAACAGACCGGGGTGGACGAAGTGACCAATATGGAAAAGGATGCAGCCAAACTTTGGTTCACCTCACTTACTTCCGGGATTGTTGTAGGAATAGATAAAATCGTGATGCTCATAGCTTTAATTGTGTTTCGCATAGGCTGGTGGGCCACGATTTACTGCCAGCAAATCCTGCTCGGAATGCTCACGATTTTCGGACCGATACAATGGGCTTTCAGCCTTTTGCCCAAATGGGAAGGAGCTTGGGCGAAATGGCTGACAAGGTATCTGACTGTACATTTTTATGGTGCGATGCTCTACTTCGTTGGATTATTCCGCTGTATAACTCGCAGATTATCAGTGTTGTTATTTTACAAAACGCCTCCACGTAACAAACGTGCAACAAAAATTTCCAAATAAAAAGAGATAATTGCGTATTTGCAACTATAAAATTACAGCCCAAGCACCATTTCTGCATTTTATGGCTGTTTTGAGGGTTTGACAACCAAGTTCCAAAAACAGCGTTCCTCTTGTATTCTTACTATCGTTTCTAAGTTTGATTTTGTCTTCACTTTATTTCATCCAAGTATGATTTAGAGTATGAAACAACTTCATTATTATAATATAGCTTAAGATTTCGTCATTGACCAAGCATTTCTAACAGAATGAGAAATTTCTTACATACCTTTGCACCACTTTCAACTTGCAATCACAAACAATGGTCATGATGAAATAGTCAAATTAAAACATCAACAGATTATGGAATCACGAACCAATCAAAGCGTTACTCCAGATGTTCAAGCACTCATGCTGGAGAACCTAAAACTCGCCAAGCGAGTGGAAGTGCTTGAAAATACTCTGTCAGCAGGTAAGGAAGTGCTGACTTTGGAAGAAGCTGCCCGATTTATGGGAGTGACAAAAAGTTCACTCTACAAGATGACACATGAGCAGACCATTCCTTATTACAAGCCGAATGGCAAGATGGTGTATTTCGAGAAAGCGGAACTCTTGACATGGATTCGCAGAAATGCGATTGCGTCAAAGGCGCAGGTTTCAGAAGAAGCCAACCGTATCTTGAAAAATCTAAGTGTCAAGTAGCCATGAGGACAACAGAATATGAAGCCAAGAAAGAACAGGCAGTCAAACTGTCTGTCCTCTGGGCTAAGACAGGACTTCGTGAACTATCAATGAGGGATGCCGTCAATGATTACATTGAAGCAACTGGTGCAAACCATGCCATAGACAATGACGAACAAGCCATTTTGTATGGAAGACGTGCCGTTGCATTACGAGTAGGCATAGAGGCAATAAACAGTCTTAACAAAGATGAACTTCAACGCTTGGATAGAAAACTCATGGAGATTGTCAACGAGGACATGCCACGGCAACAGCATGGTATTCACCGATGATTTGTTGTCCTTTCAGTCATTCACCATTTATAAACCAATCGGACATGGAAAGAAAAGAGATAGACAAAACTCGCCCTGTCACTTACTATTTGTCATTGACGGACGAACAACTGAATTTTCTCAGTAGCAACGAGGGAGGCATCAACAGAATACAATGTTTCCGCAGACTGCTTCACCACACGGCAACTGCCGATACCACCTATACCAAGCGTGGCATATCCAAACCACTAATGCAAGGACAAACTTGTGTATCTGCCCTTGAACTTTCAAGGGAATGGAACTGCAACCGAAAGACAGTTATCCGCTTCTTGAAACAGTTGGAACAGTTGGGTATCGTAACAATAAAAACTGATTGCCTTACCACCATTATGGATATGCGGTGCATAGCAGCGTGGAAGCATGAGGATGAAACGGTTTATACAGCCAATGCCCTTTATAAGCGAGACAACGGCAAAGCGAAGTCGGAACAGAACCCTAACAAGTCTGTTTCAGATCCGACTTCTTTAACTTTGCCTTCTTCCACTTCATCAGAAATCACTCCTTCGGAAATGGAGCAAATCCATTCCTTGGAAGAAATCCCTGATGATGTGAGAGAGCAGTTGTTGGCGGAAGATGTAGAGCATTTCCACGAACAACGTGAAATGTAACCTTTCGTTCTTTCATCTTTTGTCTTGGCATTTGCCTTCATGCTGTCAGTTTGCCAGTAAGAACGCAATGCCAAGACTTCACCAAAACCGTTTTAGAGCAGTGTTGGTACACAACAGAAGAGGCTTGCCTATATGTACGCATAATGTAGATGGGGAACATAATCCTCGGTATGGTTATCACCAACCGAATTATGCTCCATTGGGCAAGCCCTCAGGAGGACACCAGAGCAAGCTCATTTTATAAATTTCATTACCCCATCTTAGAAATAACATTATGCCAGAATACCAAGTGTTTCACCAACAAGCCGTCAAGTCGTTTTCGGCAGGTGAAGATAACGAACATCAGAGGCGTTGGACGGAATCCCAGTGGGAAGCCAAAGCATCCAACAAGAAGTTTAACTACGACAAGAGCCGTGCGCATCTCAACTTTGAGATAGTCAAGGGTGGTAAGATTGTGCCTCTCGGCTCTTCTAAGCCCATTTTAGAACGGTTTCAAGACCGTTTGGAAGCCACTGGTGCGGAAGACCCTAACAAAGGGCTTGAAACGCCAAAATATCGCATTGCCTGCAATATGATATTTTCGGGCGATGCCGACAGAATGCGAGAAATGGCTTTCGGTGACCAGAATGTGGAGCGAGTGAAAGGTGCAGACAACAGCCACATCAAGCGCAAAGCGGAGATAGAATTGTGGGCAAAGGACATCTACAAGGCTGTTGCCGATGCATGGGGCGAAGACAACATAATTGATTTTTCCGTCCATCTTGACGAGTCTTCACCGCATATCCATTGCCTTGTCACGCCAATTATGTACGATGAGAAGAAACAGAAGATGCGTATCAAATACCGAGATACTTTTGGTGGTGATGCAAACAAACTGGATGCTATCCACGACTACTTGGCAGAGGTCAACAAAAAGTGGGGCTTGGTACGTGGTGAATCAGTTTCGGCTACCAATGCCCAGCATATCCCTCGTGACGAATGGTATAGACAACTCCAAGCCGAAAGCCGTGAGTTGGAAATTGCAAACGGCAAACTGGAACTTGACATTCGCAGAAAGGAAAATGCCGTTAAGGGTCTGAAAACGATGATAGAAAACCTCACTCACCAGAAATCTGAGGTGGAGAACAAAATCCATGAGGTTGAAAATTTGTTAGAACAACAGAATGGCGAGCATTCCGAATTGTCAAAGGAACTGGAACGGCTCAAAAGTCAGTTGTCCACCTTGGAGTTCAAGCTGACGGACAAACGAGAAAAACTGAGTGCAGCCGATGAAGCACTTGCCGAGTTCAGAGCTATGACAAGAGCGCAGAAGTCTGAGGCTGAAACATTGCGTGTCGTGCAGGAGCAGACATCACGTACTTTGCAGACATACGCCCAAGCCTCTATCCTTGCAGGCTGTTTCCAAGAACTGCTGACGATGAGCAGTAGGATTTGCGCCAATGTACCCGAAGCCAAGAAAATGGCAGAGAACACCATCATTGAAGATATGTGCGATATGCGTTTCAAAGATGTGCTTGGCACAGCTGTCAAGATGTTCATTGAGGGCATCAATGGGGCAACAAGCATCACGCAATCGGGAGGTGGAGGTGGCTCCAATTCGGAATTACCTTGGAGGGATAAGGACGAAGATATTTTCAGCTTTGCCAGACGCTGCATGAGATTCGCCCACAGCAAACACTATCCCAAGAAGAGTTCGGGCATTAAGCGGTAATGTCAGCGAGTATTCGCTTCCAGACATCAATATCAGGGAAAGGCATGTATATTTCAAAGAAACCATCGAAATATGCCACTGTCTTTCCTTGATTTATTTTCGCCTCTGCATAGGCTCTGCTTTTGTACTTGTCGGCAAGGCGCAACAATTCCTGTTTCTGTTTCTTTTGCTGATTTTCAAAGAAACTTATTGTAAGAACAAGCAACTCCTTTACACCATTTGTAAGTCCTGCCTTATCATAGATATAAAGCAGACGGTTGTAAGGTTCTGGCTTCCAATAACCATTGGCAATCAGTTCTTCATAGATATTGGTTGCGGTGACGTAATCCTTGCTTTTTTCGGCAACCCTTGCCTTGCGTAGTTCATTCTCTATATGACTGATTATATATTCTATCTGATGGCACATTGGAGCGTCTTCTGAAAACAGAGCGTCATTTCCACTTGTGTAGAAGTCAAATTCGGGCAGTTGAGCAATTAAACTTTTGTATCGGTTTGCCAATGTATCTTTGGTAGTAATGGTTCTGTGGAGATTGGCTTGTTTGGGTAGTTTGTCTTCTCGTTGCCTTATTACTTCCCTAAATTCGACAACAAGCGCATCTTGGCTGAATTTTGCAGGGACAAGCAACAGGACACGCTTGGCATCACTCCATTGTTCTTTGCTTGTATAATGGCTAAGTAACCAATTATAGGGTTCAAGGTTCAATGAATATCCTTTTTGAACAGCACTCTCGTATTGGCATTTAGTCTGTTCTGTGTCATTTGCTTTCAGATATGTTCTTGCCTTTATAACCTCTGTAACACCAGGCATTACCAAAGGCTGCTTGGTGGACTGTTGAGGTACATTTATAGAAGAAGGCAAGGAAACGTTCTCTTGCGTGTTTGTCTCCTTGTCTTTGTCGTTGCTGAATATGTCTTTTATCTTCTTGAATAGTCCCATGCGTATTTTCTTTTGAGTACAAAGGTAATGCAAAGCACTGATAATCAAGACTGATTGTTTCATAAAGTGAATTGCCGTTTATAAAGTTTAAGAACAAGACAGATATATCAAAAGATATAGAAGTACTTGCCGATAAATGATAATTTAGAGGCGATGGCAAAGCAACTCTACGACTATTGGTTTGTGCAGTTTGACTTCCCGAATGAGGATGGCAAGCCGTATAAATCGAGTGGCGGAGCTATGGTTTGGAATGATAAGCTGAAGCGTGAGATTCCGCAAGGATGGGATTTTTGCTTTTTGGAGGATTTACTGACAATAAGAAATGGTCGTGACCATAAACATTTGGCGGATGGTATATATCCAGTTTATGGTAGCGGTGGTGAAATGCGTAAAGTATCTGAATATCTATATGATGGAGAATCAGTATTGATGCCTCGTAAGGGTTCATTGAATAATATCATGTATGTAAACGAAGCCTTTTGGACTGTTGATACAATGTTCTATTCAGAAATGAAGCTAAGTAATTGCGCAAAGTATATTTATTATACTATAAAGGATATTGACTTTACACGTTGGGATTCTGGAACTGGAGTTCCAAGTATGACATCTTCAACACTTTATTCAATAAAGTTGGTGAAACCACAAAACGAAACATTGAAGAAATTTGATGAAATGATAAGTCCTTTATTTGAGCACATGAAACAGATTTCAAAACAAAATGTAGTTCTCACTAAGCATCGAGACGAGCTTTTGCCATTGCTGATGAACGGTCAAGCATCAGTAAATTATCATTTATCAGCTTGTTGAGTTCAATCTTACCATCAAGAGAATCCAAAATATCAGCAATGGTATTTTGGATATTCTCGTTTGGAACTCGAACGATTAGGCTTGCCAAATCCTCTTGTGATAATGTAGGGATGGCACTTCCTCCAACAATTCCATATATCTGTTTTTGAAATTCGTCTGTTTTAAGGAAATATGCCAGATATACAGGGTTAATCTGTATATCTTTTAAGACTACAAACTGCGGATTGAGAGTCATAGGATGCTCAACATTGCGAATAATAGCAGTTCTACCATAAGAATTGCCAGTTTTGACAATCACAATATCGTTTGGAGTAATCTTTATTTCTGGTGACTCTTCATATTTTGCCCAACTTATATATGTACATTTAGATAAATCCATTATACCGTCAACAATATTTGAAGGGCTTAATGAAATTGCACCATATGAAGGAGATAGCACCAAATCTTCGGTAGTATAGCCACGAAAACCTATTCTACCAAAGATTTTGCAAATATCCCCCAACTTATATTTCTTGTATTCCATTAGTTCTATTTTATTCATTATCCAGCAATCCCCTTACTTCCTTATCGAAGTCAGAGTCAATACGTTGTGTCTTATTGAAAATATCATATTCTTCTTCCGCTTTCTTCTTGGCTTGTGCTGCCGATATTTTGCCTTTGTCGGGCAATATCTGGTATTTGCGGAATGTCAAGAACTCATTGACACTTGCCGAGAACTGCGACATGTTGAACGTGTTTTCACGCTCTATGAGGTCTTCGATATAGTCAAAGAAGCCTGTTACAGCACGCTCCAGTTGTCGGATTTCTTTCTCTTGTAGATAGTTCTTGGCTATGCTGACATCTGATTTCAGAACACGTCCATCTGGGGCATTTTTCCAAGTGGTCAATCCCATGTGGTCTTTCGTATGGTCAGCCTTTGAATAGATAATCTCCGCTGCGGTCTGCCCAGTAATAGCAAAGTGGAAGCGGTTTTGTATCATAGCATAGAAATCTCTTGTAGTCGGAGAGTTCTTGTCATAGTCGGTGCTACACTCTGCATAGATGTCCGTAATCTGTTGCCAAATGCGACGTTCACTTGTACGGATAGAGCGGATGCGTTCAAGCAATTCACGGAAGTAATCCTTTCCAAATACAGCATTACCTTGCTTCAACCGCTCATCGTCCATTGCAAAGCCCTTTTTGATATACTCATTGAGTATCTTTGTTGCCCATTGACGAAAACGAGTGGCTTTCAGTGAAGACACACGATAGCCTACGGCAATAATGGCATCAAGAGAATAGTATGTCGTTGTGTAGTTTTTGCCGTCAGCGGCAGTTGTTTCCATTTTGGAAATAACTGAATCTGCCATAAGTTCACCCTCTTCAAAGATGTTCTTCAAGTGCTTGCTAATAGCAGGAACACCGACACCAAAGAGTTGAGCCATAGCCTTTTGTGTACACCATAGCGTTTCATCCTTGATGACTACTTGCACCTTACCGTCAGCATCGGGCATATTATAGAGCAGAAATTGTATCTCGTTACTCATTGCTGTTCTCCTTTCCTACATTTTCATTGAAACCGATACAGTCCAACTGCTTCAGAATCTCTTCTTCTAAACGATGACTCTCGCTGAATTGCTGTCTTAGCGTGGTCTTGAAATTATCCATACGACGGTTGAACTCATCTTCCGTAATATCAACATAATCAATCTTGATGTCGAAATACTGACCAGCGGAGAAACTGTAGCCCTTCTCTTTTATCTCATCAAAAGTTGGAGTGACAGAGAAGTCTTCAACCACTTCCTTGTTGCGGAATGTATTGACAATCTGTTGTATTTCCTCTGTGCGCAGTTTTGTCTTTTGGTTGCCATTCTCTTTGATGGTCTCACCAAGTTTGCTTGCATCAATGAGAACAGGCTTATCCACTCCCGATTTGTCAATGAAAACCACACTTACATTTGTACCAGTGTTTGCAAAGATATTGCTTGGCATACTTACCACACCACGTAAAATGGACTTTTCGCCATCGACCAAGTGCTTACGTATCTTGAAAGCGATGCCACTTTTAGCCGTTATGAAACCTGTAGGCACGACAATAGCCGCCTTACCGTCCTCTTTCAGACTGTAAAGTAAGTGTTGGAAGAAGCAAAGGTAAATTTCCATACCTTTCTTGTTTTTGGAAGGAATGTTTGGAATACCAGCAAAGAAACGCCCCTTGTAACTATCGGTCTTCAAATCGCTATGATAGTCGGAGAAGTCCAACTTGAAAGGTGGATTGCTGACAATATAGTCGAACTTACGCAACGAGCCATCCTCATTCTTGTGGAACGGATGCTTTAGCGTGTTACCCTGTATTACATGAGTCAAAGAATGGCTCATACTGTTAAGGATAAGGTTCAACATCATCATGGTTGATGACTTATCGCTGATGTCCTGTGTATAAACTGTGCAGTTTTGCTCACCGATGGCATGAGCCAAGGCGATAACAAGTGTTCCTGTACCTGCCGATGGGTCGTAGCAAGTCACGCTTCTTACATCTTCCGACGGATCAACAAGCAGTTGAGCCATGATAGCTGCAATGGCGTGAGGTGTGTAGTATTCGGCATAGTTGCCACCACCATTGGCATTATAATCCTTTATAAGGTATTCAAATATCGTGGAGAAGAAATCATAGCCAGCTTCAAAGGCATTCTCAAACGAAAAACTTGCCACATCACCAATCAGCGAACGGCAAAAAGCATTCTTCTTGTTCGTTCCACCAGAAACAACATCAGATATAGGCTTCATAATGGAAACTCTGGTCTCGTCCTCATTGAGGATATAGAAGATGTCAGAGTTCTCGCTTGCTATACTCTCCAATGTAGAATCGAACAGCTCGGCAAACTTATCCTCGTTCTGTCGCTTGGCAAGGAACGGAATAAGATGTTCCTTTTTCAAGATGATTGTGTCGAGCATAGAATCGCACATCTCCTCATAATCATCTTCCGACATGGCATCAATAGCTGCAAAGAAATCCTCGGCATTAGCCAGTTCTGGATTTTCTTTTTTAGCCTCATAGATAAACTTGTCATTAAGGAACTTGTAGAGGAAAATCTCCACAATAACCACATATTCGTTACCGCTACCAGCGAGTCCGTTCTCTGTGGTAGTCTTTTTCAAGTCATCAATCAGTGCATAGGTCTGATTTTTTATTTCTTCTATATTTTTCATTCGTTTGTTATCTTGCTATTTGATATTCTCTGTTTATTATCTCACTCACATACTTGCGCACCTCACGGTCGGTCTTTACCGCTTCTTCTTTGAAATGGCGTGTGACATAAGTAAGGATGTTCTTCTTGAAATACTCTGGAACTTCCAAGATGGATTGGTTATGGAAATACACATCGTCCACATCTTCCTTGATGGCAAGCAGAATGATGGTCATTTTCTCCTTTTCCTCCGTCCATGCGTAGTTGCGTGGCGTAACCTTGCGTTCGGTTTCTTCCTTGTCTTTCTCTTTCAGGCGTTTCTCCACGCGCACAAACTTGGTATCACCATTGTACTTGATGGCTTCCAAAGCGTCACGTTCATTCAGTTTCTTGATGCGACGCAGAATGTCATTCACGTTCTGTACCTTTTTGTGCATATTAAACTCCTCCTGTGACTCCATTTCCTTTTTACGGAACAGGCGCAGGAACTCTTCCAAGATAGAGCGATATTCTGGGTCATCGGTATCAACACACGCTTTCAGTTGCTGTCTGGCGTGTTCCACGCTCTGCTTGTATTGTTCCTGTATCTCCAACTCACCTTCGCCACGCTTTTCAAAAGAAAACTCAATGTTTTCCAATGCCATATTGAGCAGTTGCTTTGCATTGGTGTTATCATCGGAATTATCTATGAAGCCCAACAGGTCAAGACGGTTCTTCGCTGCCTTTATCAAGTTGTGAATGTCGCTGATTTCCACAACCTCGTCAGCGTTGGAGCCTTGCGAAGTAAGCATGTTCTGCAAACTCCGCATATCTTCAAGAGAGTTGAGGACTGTGCGGACAACATTTCTGTCATCTACCAAATTGAGTTGGCGAGAGAAGATTTCTGGATTGCCCAGCTCATAGTTGTCAAGCACTTTCTTGGCTTCATCAACCCTTTTCTTGGCTTCGTCCATTGACACCAACAAGCGATCGGTGTTCTGTATATTGTCTTTGCCAACCTCATGTTCAAGTTCTTCTTGATATTCCTTGTTTGTCTTGCTGTATTCCTCCTCAATGTTGGCGAAGTCCACCACATAGCCATACTTCATGTCCTTGTATGGGCGGTTTACACGTGTCAATGTCTGGAGCAAGTTATGCTCCTTGACCATACGGTGCAGATACAATTTCTTCAAACGTGGAGCATCAAAGCCTGTCTGGAGCATCTGGAACACAATAAGCAAGTCAATTTTGCCATCCTTGAACAGTTCTATCCACTTGGCACGAGTTTCCTTGTCGAAACTGTCGTATGTGATAAGTGCTGCACGATAGCAACCTTTCTTGCAGGGCTTTTTCTTGACTTCCATTTCGCCAGCACTGATACTTTTGTACACGATTGAACCGTCCTCGTCCGTTTCGTTGTCAAGTTCGCTTTCATCGGCATACTTTTCAAGGAATAGTAGGTACATGAGTTGTGCCTGTTCCTTGCTGTTGCACACAACCATACCGCCCAACGTGTTATCTTCGTTCTTTTGGCGGAAAGTGCGCAAATCTTCTATGATATAATCAAGAAGCGGTTGCACATACACATGGTGGGCATACACATCGCTTTCCTTTACACTGTGTACCTTTACACGGATGCTGTTCAAAGCCTCTTTCAACTTGATTTTATAGTTTGAGCCTATATCCTCACGTATCAGTCGGCGTGTATAACCATCAGCAATGGACGCATTATAGAAATATGTGTGTATGTAATCACCAAAAATATCTTTGGTGTTATACTCCTTGCTGATGATTGGTGTGCCTGTTAAGGCTATCTTGACGGCATTCGTATCACTGGATATGAGATTTTTAAGGAAACTGCCGTCTGGACTGTAATTGCGGTGTGCCTCGTCTATGAAATAGATGCGCTGCACAGGTACATTGTAGGCATTCTTTGCCAAAGCCTTCGAATCGTTGGAGAACTTTTGTATGTTTACTACGGTTATCTCAGGCTTACCCTCTCTGTTCTGAGTGGTCAAACCGCTGCTTATTATATTTGCAAAAGCCCCCTTATCCTGCACGGAATTGACTTTCAGACCACGATACGAAAACTCCCTTTGGGCTTGTATCATCAAGTCCAAGCGGTCAACGATAAAGAAGAACTGCGGAACAATCCCTTTTGCTGAATAATAATCTGTCAGGTATTTCACATTATAGAATGATAAGGCAGTCTTTCCGCTACCTTGCGTGTGCCAAATGATACCTTTGTTTTTGCCAGTCTCCAAATGCCGCTCTATAGCTTTTGTGGCGAACAACTGTGGATAGCGCATGATGTGCTTTTGCAGCCCGTTGGGATAGTCAACGTATGCGATGCCATATTTCAAAAGAAAATGGAAACGATTGAAAGAAAACAGACTGTCACAAATACGCTTGGTCGGAGTATTTGCCAGACAGTTAGTCTTGTATTCACTGCTGTTCTTATATTGCGGCACATTGTTGTCACGCAAAAGGACTTCTTCCTCTTCGGGCGTTACTTGGTGAATATGCCGTGCGGTAGGGAAACTGTCCTGTCCCTCCTCACGGAAACAGTTGTATTTTGTATTCTTCTTTCCGATAGTGGCATAGAAAGCACCGATAGTTGGCGTAACCTCATTATTGTCATATTCCATATCGTTACTGAATACCATTATCTGTGTGATATTCAAGAAGCGACGGTATTGTGGATTGACAAAACGTTGTTTCATGCGGTCTGTTTCCGCTTGTATGCCTTTATGGTTATTCTCTTTCTTTACCTCTATGAAAGCCAATGGCAAACCGTTTACAAAAATCGTTATGTCGGGGCGGTAGTTGTCGCTATCCTTACTGCCACAAGTCATTTCTGTGGTAACTTGGAATGTGTTATTCCTATAGAAATTGGCAGGAGAAGACAAATCTATAATCCTTTCTCCTGTATTCAACAGTATTTCATTGTAGAACTGTCTGCCCAAATCGTCATTCTGCAATGACTTTTGTATTTTGACAAGCATATCCTCTGCATCCTTTTTCTCTGCCTTAGGATTGAGGGTGCAGTAAGCATCTGTAAAATAATCCGTCAAAATATTCGTTAGTGGGTCAAACTCCGTTTTAGGAGCCTCCACATATTTTGTTTTCAGTCCTTTCAAGGAAACATACTTGAAACCCATACCCATTAGGTGCATGAGTGTGGGGAACTTCACCCTGCTGTCCTCGCAGAACGCTGATTTTGCATCTTTTGCCATAGTCATACGATTTTATTTATCCACTATGAGGTCTTTCATACTGACAGAGAGAATATCGGCTATCTCGTTTAGCAATTCCAATGATGGCTGCTTGCGGTTACTGCAATAGGCATTTATGGTGCTGAAACTTTTTCCGAGTTTCTTTGCCAATTCGGTTTGGGAGACTTCTTTCTCAACCAGAACCAGTTTTATTCTGTTCAGCTTCATTTTTCAAACCTTTATTTCCTATAATAACGCAAATGTAGTACTTTTATTTCATCAAACCGCTCGTTTTATGCTATATTTAGTGATTATGCGAGTGTTTTTGTGGTTTTGTAGCTAAATCAGAACGAAATAAGGGAATAAAGAGATTTTATCCTCCTTACTCCCTTTCTTTTCTTCCCTAAATTCCAAATACTTTTTCCACTCGCTTGACGGCATCCGCTCTCATCTGCATGGCTACGGAAGCATATATCTGTGTTGTCTTAACACTTTTATGACCCAATAGTTTGCTCACAGTCAAGATGTCACATCCTGCGAGGATAGCCAACGTTCCAAAAGTGTGCCGACTTGTGTGAAATCCGAGAACCTTTGTAATGCCAGCTCGTTTAGCCATGTGCTTCAAGGCTCTGTCACAATTGCAGATTTGCGGTGTGTTGAACACAAGGCTATCTTCAGTTTTATCTTCCTTGTCGGGCAACCATTCCAATGCCTTTTTGCCTAATGGTATCAGAATGGGGTGCTTGGTTTTCTGCATACGAGGCAGATAGATTGCCAATCCCGCATCAGTTTGGCGAATATCCTTCCATTTTAAGTTGGATATGTCGCTATGTCTTAAACCTGTAAAGCAACAGAACATATAACATTGTTTGGTTGCAGGACTGCCTGTTTCAACGGAAGCCAATGCCATGACTTCATCTTTTGTCAGTGCCACTATATTGCTCTCTGCCTTGCTAACCCTTTCCCTTTTATCCAATGAAGCAAAAGGATTTGCACTTATCAGTCCGTTTCTGACAGCCTTGTTCAATATGGTGTTGAGTGTGGTCTGCATTTGGTGCATGGTGGACTGTGCCAACTTCTGAGGGTTGCTTGGAGACTTTGGCGAAACATAGATGTCCCTCATATAGTTCAAGAAGCCCATATATACGTTTTTATTGAAGTCTATCAATCGTATGCCACCTTTATGGCTGTATTTCATATATTGGTGCATGATGGCTATCAGCTTCCATACATTCTTGATGTAGTTCTGAGAATACGCTTGGCTGTCAATCAATCCCTTGTGATAACCAAGCAGCCATTCATAGAAAACAGGCGATGCCTTTCTTAATGCCGTTTCATCTGGAACATTTGCCTCCTTACGAATGCCAAGGAGTCTTTCAGCCTTGATTGCGACCGCCTTTTTCATGGCGTTCTTGTTCTCTCGCTTTGCGTCTTCGTTTACCTCTGGAACAAGGTACAAATGCAGTGCCTCATATTCCCTTTTACCATTCTCATAGCAGTCAAGGTATAGTGACTGACTGCCATTTTTTAACACTCTTGTTCTTATCTCTATACTCATTTTCAGTTACCTTTTTTATTAGTGCTAATCAAATAGATTATCAACCTTGTTGACCGCCTCCACTTTTTTCTCATCCACTATCTTGCTGTATATCTGTGTTGTAGAGACATTGCTATGCCCCAATAATTTGCTTGTTGTATAGATGTCAACTCCAAGTGTCAGCATCATCGTGGCGAAGGTGTGGCGTGAGCAGTGAAACGAGATATGCTTTTTAATATCAGCATTTTGCATCCATTTACGAATGTCGTGACATACCGTTGGAGTACCTGGCAAAGTAAATATCGGCTCGTTCGGGTCTTCCTTTTCATTAAGGCAGTTCAGTGCCTCTTTTGATAATGGAACATTGACGAGTTTGTTTGTCTTCTCCATGATCGTGCGGACAAACTTTGTCTTTCCATCAGATGCGAGAAACACCTTGTTCCATGTGAACGCACGTACATCACCCAAGCGCAATCCTGCAAAGCAAGAGAAGATAAATGCCTTTTTTACTTCCGTGTTGGCGCAGTCCGCTTTCATAATGGCTTTCAGCTCGTCAATGGTCAGATATTCTCTTACGCTTTCGGCTGGCTGATGCTTCTCCTTAGCATCCAACAGTTTCATTGGATTGCTTGCTATGATACCCTCACGCACTGCCTTATTCAACGCTCCATTGAATACCGCTTGATGATGATGTGCGCAACCTTGACTGATAACAGCTGTTGCGTCTTTCTTCACTCCGTGATGTGCCGTTTTCAAAAACTTCACGAAGCCACGGCAGAAATCAACATCTATTTCTGACAAACAGATATTTATGTCGCCAGTCGTGGCAAGGTACTGTTCTATCTTGTGGCGCATCTCCTTTCTGCCTTTCAATGTGGATTTGGCAAAGTTGCCGTCCGACTGCTCATATTTGCAGAGCCAAGTCAGCAGTGGCATATTCTCCTGCTTGATTTTCTCCCATTGTTTGATGCCACGGTTCTGCAACCCCAATATTCTTTCTGACTTCACCTTGTTTGCCACTTGCAGAGCGTGTCTGTTCTGGTCTTTTGAAATCGGGTCTTTCTCTGGGACGAGGTAGAGCGACAGCGACTCGTATTTTCTGACACCATCTGAATAAATGTCGAGATAGAGGCTGATATTTCCATTCTTCAACTTGCGCTGACGAATGCGAACAGGCTCTTTCGGTTTTGATACTTTCTTTTGTCTTCCCATGCTGTTATATGCTTTTATTTGTTTCTATTTTATGTCCCCATTCGGGTTTCTCTGAGGTCAAAGTTATAAAGATTATTTTGTTTCGCGTAACAAATGTGCAACAAAAATACACCAAAAATAGATTTTTAACAGTCAAGAAAATAAAAGAAATCAAATCAATAAAGTATCTGTGTATCAATGCGATAACGTGTATTTCTTTTGATTTATTACGACTTTGTTTTACGCCATAATATCCTCTACTTCGTCGGATTTTATGTCCTGCTTCTGTTCGACATTGTGCTTTGCATACAGGTGGAAAACCTGACGGCAATCACGGTAAGTGAGCAGACAATGGCTGCTTATCTGCAAAACTCCTTTTTCTCGGCAGGCTACCTTATGGCTGCAAGTATCGTGGCATTGAAATGCCTGAACCTTGTTCCGGACTTGGCCGCCTGGATGATACCGGAGGGCGATACCGCATTCTCCACCCGAAACTTCGGTGAAGGTGTGGCTCAACAGGCGAAGATGACAGCGACCGGTGCAATCGGCACTATGATGCGATAATCGTAAACTCATAATCAAGAATATACAATGGTAATCAGAAATTTAGAAAACAAAATCAAGTTAGTGGGCATCATCTGCTCGTTCTTCCTTGTCGGCTGCATCATCATCAGCGTGAGCAGCATTTGGACGGCACGGACAATGGTGACAGATGCGCAGAAGAAAGTCTATGTGCTGGACGGCAACGTGCCGATATTGGTCAACCGTACGACGATGGACGAAACCCTCGATGTGGAAGCCAAGAGCCATGTGGAAATGTTCCACCACTTCTTTTTCACGCTTCCTCCCGATGACAAGTACATCAAATACACGATGGAAAAGGCGATGTACCTGGTGGACGAGACCGGACTTGCACAGTACAACACGCTCAAAGAGAAAGGCTTTTACTCCAACATCTTGGGAACGAGTGCCGTATTCTCCATTTACTGCGACAGTGTGCGGTTTGACAAAAGCAATATGGAGTTCACTTATTACGGACGGCAGCGTATCGAGCGCAGAAGCAACATCCTGATGCGTGAACTGGTGACGGCAGGACAACTCAAACGAGTGCCGAGAACCGAGAACAATCCGCACGGACTGCTTATCGTAAATTGGCGTACCCTCCTCAATAAAGACATCGAACAGAAAACGAAAGCAACCTATTAAAATTTACAGATATGAACACCAAAGGATTCCGCAGGATGCTGTTCGGCGAAAAGATGCCGGACAAGAACGATCCACAATACAAAGAGAGATACGATCGTGATGTGAATGCCGGTCGCAAATTCGCCCAGGCGACACGTCTTGACAAACTGGCCGCCATGATACAGGGCTTTGCCAACAGGAACAAGATACTGTTCCTTGTCATGGTATTCGGTTTCGTAATCGGCACATTCACCTTCAACATTTATCGGCTGACCAAGGCTTATCGGCATGGTCAGGAGATAAGAAGTGCTACAGAAATGCAGGACAGCCTGCTCAGAGAACGCCACAAGGAGCCGGTTGCTCCCATTGTTGAACCCACCCAAACCAGACAACGATGAAAAGGATATTCGAGAAAATCAATTTCAGGCAGCCCAAATATATGCTTCCTGCCATATTGTATATTCCGCTGTTGGGCGCGTCCTATTTCATCTTTGACCTCTTCAATGCAGAAAAGGCAGAGATAGCCGACAAGACACTTCAGACCACGGAGTTCCTGAATCCCGACCTGCCCGATGCCACCATCAAGGGCGGCGACGGCATAGGAAGCAAATACGAGAACATGGCAAAGTCGTGGGGCAAGATTGCCGACTACACGGCTGTGGATAACATAGAACGAGACGAACCCGATGATGACAAGGAAAAATACGAATCACAGTACAGCCAGGACGAAGTTGCCTTCTTGGGTGAACTGGAACAGCAGAAATTACAGGCAGAGGAAGCTGCCGATGCCAAAGCGAGAGAGCAGGAAGCCCTCAAAGAACTGGAGCGTGCCCTCGCGGAAGCACGACTAAAGGCGCAGGCACAGGTGGAACCTGTTGAACCGCTTGCAGAAGACAGTCTCGAACAACGCACGGAAACCGGAGTGTCCGCAAGCGGAACAATCAACGAAGACAGCCGGGCGGTAAACACTCCTTCCGAAAACGAAGAACCGGGTGAAATGGTCAAGAAAGTAAAAGTGACCTCCGACTATTTCAACACCATTGCCCAAAACGGGCATGAGCCTAATCTGATCAAGGCGATTATAGACGAGGATGTCAAGGCCGTGGACGGAAGCCGTGTCAGGCTTCGGCTTTTGGATGATGTGGAAATCAATGAGACGGTAGTCAAAAGCGGTTCTTATCTCTATGCCATCATGAGCGGTTTTTCCTCGCAGCGGGTCAAGGGAACCATTAACAGCGTACTGGTGAATGATGAAATTATCAAGGTCAGCCTGTCGCTCTATGATACCGACGGACTGGAGGGACTGTATGTGCCGTCAAGTTCATTCAGGGAAACCGCCAAAGATGTGGCAAGCGGAGCGTTCAACAGCAACATGAACATGAATACCGGCGGTAATGGCAACAGCCTTACCCAATGGGGAATGCAGGCTATTCAGGATGCCTACCAGAAGACGAGCAACGCCATCAGCAAGAACATCAAGAAGAACAAGGTCAACCTGAAATACGGTACGTTTGTCTATATCATCAACAGCAAGGAAAAAAGAAACGCAAAGTAAATAACCATTCAAAGAATCATAGATATGAAGATTATCAAGACTATCTGTATCGGAGTAACGGCGGCATTGTCGAGCCTGCCTACATTCGCCCAGCAGACTTACGAGGAACTGGAGCAGCTGACCGTCAACGAGCAAGTGACCACGATCATTACCGCTTCCGAACCTATACGCTTCGTGGATATTTCCACGGACAAAGTGGTCGGTGACCAACCGATAAACAACACGATTCGTCTGAAGCCAAAGGAGACAGGACACGAGGACGGTGAGGTACTGGCCGTCGTCACCATTGTCACGGAACGCTATCGTACCCAGTATGCGTTGCTCTATACCACAAGGATGCAGGAAGCCGTGACGGACAAGGAAATCGAGTTCCGGGAACGTAACGCCTATAACAATCCGGCCGTGAGTATGTCACAGGCTGATATGACACAGTTTGCGAGGCGTATATGGAACTCTCCTGCCAAATACCGCAACGTGAGAAGCCGGGAACACCGCATGACGATGAGATTGAACAACATCTATGCGGTCGGAGATTACTTTTTTATTGATATCTCCATTGAGAACAAGACAAACATCCGTTTTGACATTGACGAGATCCGGGTAAAACTCGCTGACAAGAAAGTCACCAAGGCTACCAATGCGCAGATTGTCGAATTGACTCCGGCATTGGTTCTTGAACAGGCGAAATCATTCCGTCATGGCTACCGTAACGTCATCGTGTTGAAGAAGATGACCTTCCCCAACGACAAGGTACTGACCATTGAAATGACCGAGAAACAGATAAGCGGCAGGAACATACATTTGAATATAGACTACGAGGATGTGCTTTCAGCCGATTCGTTTAACCGTGTATTATTGGAGGAGGAATGATGAAAAAGATATTATTGGTATTGGTCACGGTAATAACATTTGCCATGAACGGTAAAGCGCAAAGCAACAGCGACCGTCTTTCGTTGGGTGTTGGTTGCCTGTATCAAAACGGGCTGGATCTCACCCTCTCATACGAACATGAGGGCAAATACCACCACACGTGGGAGTTTTTTGCCAATGGTTATCTCAAATGGGATGAATGCGCCTCCTGCAAGCATATCTGTCCGGAATCATTCTGGAAGAATTACCGCAGCTATGGGTTCGGTGTCGCCTACAAGCCCTGTGTAGCGCGTGGTCGCAACCATTATGGCAATGTCCGTATCGGGGCATCGGCCGGGAGTGACACAAAACGGTTCTTGGGCGGCATCCACCTCGGCTATGAACACAATTATGTACTTCGAGGTAGCTGGAGGCTGTTCTGCCAGGTGAAAACCGATTTGATGATAAAAGGAGAAGACCTGTTCCGCACGGGCATTGTCTTAGGTGTAAAATTACCTCTAAACTAAGGGAAAATGAAAAAGAAATTATACATAAACGCTTGCAGGCTATTCAGCCTGTCGGCTATCGTCACGTTATTCGTGGCCTGTGACGCACACCGGGATTTCCAGGACACGGCAATGAAACCCTGTCATATCCTGTGTACGGACGGCAAAGTGTTGTCGGTATCAGACTTCAAGCAATCCGAAAAACAGCCTATTGCCGTGGTGTTCCATGTCAATCACGACGAAGCCATTGAAGGCAACGGCTATGCGGTTTACCTGTGGGACTTGGCACCGGAGGCTTTTGCAGATAGCATAGGTGTAAACCAACGCACATCTGCCGACATCACGGCACTGGACGGCAACGAGAACACCTTTGCAATCTACGACACCAGAGAAACCACCTCGCCTATGGCAGAAGCGGTCTTCGCCCTGTGGCGGTACGGACAGTCGTCCTATATCCCATCCGTGGCACAGATGCGGATGCTCTATAATGCCAAGAGCCAGATAAACCCCATCATCAGGATGTGCGGTGGCGACGAGCTGCCCGATGCAGCCGATGACTGCTGGTACTGGACGAGTACGGAAGTGGCCGGGCAGGAAAAGGCGAAAGCGTGGCTCTATTCCATGGGAAGTGGCTCGATGCAGGAAACACCCAAGACACAGGCGCACAAGGTACGTGCAATCATTACACTAAACAAATAAAACGAAGAGAATATGGAAACAATAGACATTATCATGCTTATAGGACTTTTACTGATGATAACGGCACTTGTCCTGATGTACCGATGTGCGAGAAAAAGATCGCCCCGTCGGAAAGTGGAAGAACTTGCCGAAGCCCTTGTTTCGGTCAAAAAGGATTTTGCATACAAGCTACAGCGATTCGATTACATGCTGGAAATGATAGCGGACGAAAACGAACACGTTTCGTTCCTGAAAAGACGTATCACCCAATTGCAGGAGATAACCGAAGAACTGGAAGAGAAGCGCGGCAAACTTGATGAGAACATCGAATCATTGACGAACATCCAAGCCGAACTAAGAGAAAGCAGCGACACGCTTGTGGAGCAATCCGCCCGGTTACGAACAGAAATATCGTACAGCGAGCAGGCTCTCCGCGAGATAGGACAACGCATCGAGTATCAGAAGAAAATCAAAGAGGGACTGGAGATCGCTTTAGGCAACATTCCAGCGGAAGAGGTTCATTACCTCTCGAAGCCGGTGTTCAGCATGGGCATCACACCGTCTGTATGCGACCGTCTGGAAGCTCGCGGCATATTGTATATCGGAGACCTGATTCCGCTCAGTGAACAGCATCTTATCGAGACCTGGGGCGTAGGTCCGGTCACTCTTGAAAAGATAAAAACCAAGATGAACGAGAACGGTGTATGGTTCGGGATGGATGTCATCCGGGTCGGCAGCCGTTGGTTCCGTCGGAAACAGTAACCAACAACATATTGAATCATGGAAGAAAGCAAAGAGTTACAAGGATTTTACAAGATATTCCGTTCGGTCATCTATGTCTCCATTCTGCTGGAGTTCTTCGAGTATGCCATTGACCCGGCCATGCTTGACCATTGGGGCGGCATACTCTGCGATATACACGGACGTATCAAGCGGTGGGTAATCTACAATGACGGGAATCTCGCGTATAGCAAGTTAGCCACGTTCCTGCTTATATGCATCACCTGCATAGGGACAAGGAACAAGAAGAAACTGGAGTTCAATGCACGGAAACAAGTTCTTTATCCTATCATAATAGGTATGGGGCTGGTTGTATTGTCTGTTTGGTTGTTCGGATATCCGATGGAAACAAGGCTTTACACTTTACGGTTGAACATCTGGCTTTATATGCTTGCCTCAGTAATCGGTGTAGTACTGGTTCACATCGCCCTTGACAACATTTCCAAGTTCCTCAAAGAGGGATTGCTGAAAGACCGTTTCAATTTTGAGAACGAGAGTTTTGAACAATGCCGGGAGTTGCAGGAGAACAAGTATTCGGTCAATATCCCCATGCGCTACTATTACCGGGGGAAGTTCCGCAAAGGTTGGGTGAACATCAGCAATCCGTTCAGAGGCACATGGGTAGTCGGTACACCGGGTTCCGGCAAGACTTTCTCCATTATCGAACCGTTTATCCGGCAACACTCAGCAAAAGGTTTTGCCTTAGTTGTTTACGACTATAAGTTTCCGACTTTGGCGACCAAATTGTACTATCATTATAAGAAAAACCAGAAGCTCGGAAAGCTGCCCAAGGGGTGCAAGTTCAACATCATCAACTTCGTGGATGTGGAATACAGCCGCAGGGTAAATCCTATCCAGTTGAAATACATCAACAACCTCGCTGCCGCATCCGAAACCGCAGAAACCCTGCTTGAGTCCTTGCAGAAAGGCAAGAAAGAAGGAGGCGGTGGCAGTGACCAGTTCTTCCAGACCTCCGCTGTCAACTTCCTAGCAGCCTGTATCTATTTCTTCTGCAACTGGGGCAAAGAACCCTTCGACAAGGACGGTAATATGCTCATGGCAGAGAAGGTGCAGGACAAACAGACCAAACGGATGATCCCCACCGGACGTGTATTCAATTCCGCTGGCGAGGAAGTGGAACCGGCTTATTGGCTAGGCAAATATTCCGATATGCCACATATCCTTTCGTTCCTCAATGAAAGTTACCAGACCATCTTTGAGGTGTTGGAGACCGACAACGAAGTGGCGCCGTTACTCGGTCCGTTCCAGACCGCCTTGAAGAACAAGGCAATGGAACAGTTGGAAGGTATGATTGGTACGCTGCGTGTCTATACCTCGCGTCTGGCGACCAAGGAGAGCTATTGGATATTCCACAAGGACGGTGATGATTTCGACTTGAAAGTATCTGACCCCAAGAATCCCTCTTACCTGCTTATTGCCAATGACCCCGAAATGGAGAGCATCATCGGTGCGCTGAACGCCCTTATTCTCAATCGTCTGGTTACACGAGTGAACACAGGACAGGGCAAGAATATCCCGGTAAGCATCATCGTGGATGAGCTGCCTACTTTGTATTTTCACAAGATAGACCGCCTTATCGGTACAGCACGAAGTAACAAGGTGTCAGTGGCGTTGGGATTTCAGGAGTTACCGCAGCTCGAAGCGGACTATGGCAAGGTAGGTATGCAGAAGATTATCACTACTGTCGGCAATGTGGTCAGCGGTTCTGCCCGTTCCAAAGAGACCTTGGAATGGTTGTCATCCGACATCTTCGGTAAGGTGGTACAACTCAAAAAAGGCGTGACCATCGACCGGGACAAGACTTCCATCAACCTCAATGAGAATATGGACAGCCTTGTTCCGGCATCCAAAATCTCCGATATGCCGACCGGCTGGATATGCGGTCAGACGGCACGTGATTTCGTACAGACGAAGACCGGAAGCGGTGGCAGTATGAATATCCAGGAAAGCGAAGAGTTCAAAACCTCCAAGTTCTACTGCAAGACGGATTTCGACATGAAGGAGATAAAAAAGGAAGAAGCCGGCTATGTACCGCTTCCCAAGTTTTACACCTTCAAATCAAGGGATGAACGGGAGCGTATCCTTTACAAGAATTTCATTCAAGTAGGCGAAGATGTCAAATCCATGATAGCAGAAATACAATGTAAAAATCATGCAAAATAAAAACTGCACAAATAGAGTCCCCATTTTGAATTATCAAACAGTCAAGGGATAAAAGCAAGGAACGATAGAAGCAAACCGGAATTTCCGTTGTCGGATACCCGTGAAATTTTATCGGGCAAATCGCAACTCTCTTGATGATATTGATACGAATGGGCAAAATCCGATAATTATTCCAACTAAAAAGAAAATAAAAATGGCAACAGTAAAAGTGAAATTCCGTGCTTCTTCCAATCCCGACAAGGAAGGCGCACTATTCTTCCAGATAATCCATAACAGGATTACAAGGCAGATACATACCGGTTACAAGTTGTTTCCGAATGAATGGAACACGGATTTGTCGGAAATCATCCTGTCAGATAGTGATACTTTGCGACATGGCTATCTCATTTCTTTAAAGGAAACACTGGCGGCTGACACCTTGAAGTTAAAAGGTATCATTGCAAGGCTTGAAAAGACTGGCAGTATGTACACGGCAGAAAAAATCGTAGAACTTTTCTGTACGCCGGAAAACGATGGTGGCTTTATCTCATTCACTTTAAGACTCATCAATGAATTGAAACAAATCGGCAAGAAACGAACTGCCGACACTTATACAACAGTATTAAACAGTTTCAAAAGGTTTAGAAGTAACCAGGACTTACTTTTGGACGATGTGGATTCTACCCTGATGACGGAATACGAAACGTGGCTCAAAGAAAATGGTATATGTAAAAATACAGTTTCATTCTATATGCGCAATCTTCGAGCCATATATAACCGTGCGGTTGAAAAAGAGCTGACCTCACAACGGTTTCCATTCAAACACGTTTATGCAGGGATTGACAAAACGGTCAAACGAGCAGTATCTATAAAGGTCATCCGGCAGATTAAGGAACTTGACCTTACTCTGTCCCCTTTGCTTGATTATGCCAGAGACCTTTTCATGTTCTCGTTCTATACACGAGGAATGTCATTCATCGATATGGCTTACCTGAAGAAAAAAGATTTGCAGAATGGCGTTCTTACCTACCGTCGGCAAAAAACCAACCAACAGCTTTCCATTAAGTGGGAACGTCCCATGCAGGAAATCATTGACAAATACGATACATCCGGAAGTCCTTATCTGCTGCCAATTATCCGTGACTTGAACATTGACAGACGGAAACAATATAAAAATGCCTCACATCTTGTCAACAACAAGTTGAAGAAAATCGGGGAACAGCTCGGCTTGGGCATCTCTCTGACAAGCTACGTTGCCCGGCATGCCTGGGCCAGCATTGCCAAAAGCAAGAACATACCGATTTCCACGATCAGCGAAGCCTTGGGGCACGATTCGGAAACGACCACGAGGATATACCTGACATCTTTGGACACCTCGTCCGTAGATAAAGCCAATTCCATCGTTTTGAATCTGTTGTAGAAAATAAAGAGGAACGAAAAGCCTTGTACCGTGCAGTCAGTCCAACGTATCGGGCTGACATTTTTTGTTGTGCAAAATTGCAACTCTCTCATTAAGAGAAGTATTCATTTTGCAAAGGTACGAAAAATCGAGCAAAATAGACTTAAAAAGTAGAGAACTTTTGCTTTGCGAAGATTGATTGTTTTGCGAAAGTACAGTTCTGTTTTGCAAACAACCGGATTCAACAATATCCTTTTAGCTGAAAATCAGTATCAATGTAGTCTCACAACTTCTCTTAATGAGAGAAATATCGGTGCAAGGCCGGAAAAAGCACCCGATTATACTCTGAAAAAGGGCGGTAAAGCATCGTTAAAGAGTATAACTATGGTATTTCGGACGGCGACGGACACGGAAATGGCAGACATAATAATGCGAAAGCCATGCGGAAGATTTGTTTTGCAAATGGTTTGTTCTCTTTGTAAGAGAAAGATTATAATATGCAAAGGTACGGATTTTATCCGAAAAAACGGTAATAATCGGATATTTATTAACCGATTATGTGGTTTTTCGTGTCCGCAGAAGGGCTGCTGCAAAACAAATGTTGCGCAAATCCCCAATTTGTCACATACAAATGGGGTTGTATATCAGCCGGTTGCTTAACCATCAGCACCTCAATCTTTCTCTTACAAAGAGAAGTGTTCAAAAGAGGATAATTTCCTCGGACATTACCTCACTAAGAGGTGGAATGAATATAACTGATGGATACGAATCAACTTCGGGCAAAAGCTCGAACTTTTACGGCATTTAATCGTAACTGCATAATAATCAATAAATTTAACGATTATGCAGGACTAGAAGGTATACTCAGAGGATTAAAATCATGGCATCAACACAAGAAGGCAACCGGGTTCAATGGTTTGTCATGCGAGATTTAAAACGTTCCAACGCTAAATTGCCAGCCTATAAATTATTACGAGAGGAACAATTTGAGGTATTTGTCCCAATGAAGTGGGAGTTGGTAAATCAAAATGGCATTAAAGTCAGGAGAGAACTTCCGGTGTTTACAGACTTGCTATTTGTACGTGCAACGAAAGAGGAACTTGATCCTATTGTAGAGAAAACAGAAACTTTACAATACCGTTTTTTACGTAATTGTAACCGTGCTCCAATGACTGTTCGAAACGAGGAAATGGAGCGTTTTATATTTGCAGTCAATTCTTCGGACTCTCCAAAATATTATTTACCCGAAGAAATTACACCTGATATGTACGGACGAAAAATCCGAATCATGGGTGGTCGTCTTGATGGTTACGAGGGAAATCTGATTACTAAAAGAGGTTCTAGAATCAAACGTATTCTAATCGAGTTACGAGGTTTCTTTGCCGTAAGTATAGAAGTCTCTCCTGAATTATTCATACAACTATAAAATAATGATTACCGAATTTTATTCTGGACTTTCCTTGACTACCATTTTTTGGACGGTCAGTTCTATTGCGGTATTTATGATATGTGTGCTTTGTTCCGGCATTCTTATACCACAGATATTGCTTATCTCATTCAGAAAACAACTATTCGACCAACCTGATGAGCGTAAAATACACCAAGGAATTGTACCCAGATTGGGTGGTATAGCATTTAAGCCTGTAATATTTTTCACCGTAGCACTAATGCTCGGCGTGAGCCGACTTTTGGGTTATGGGTATATGATGGAAGACATCACGCTGGAAGTCCGCTCAATTGCATTTAGTTTCTGCTGCATTATATTGCTGTATTTGGTCGGGATAGCCGATGACCTAATAGGTATTCGTTATAAAGCCAAGTTCATTGTTCAGATAATTTGTGGCTTGATGATAATAGCCGGGGGAATGTACATTGACAACCTGCATGGACTATTGGGTATCCACGGACTACCAGTATGGATTGGCTATCCTCTTACAGTACTTGTCATTGTTTTCATCATAAATTCCATCAATTTGATAGATGGCATAGATGGATTGGCTTCAGGTCTTTGTGGAGTCGCAACACTATTCTATGGAGTGGTATTTTTCTTATTGCACGAATATATTTACGCAATACTGTCGTTTGCGACACTTGGCGTATTGGTACCATTCTTTTATTATAATGTATTTGGTGATGCGAACAAGCAAAAAAAGATATTCATGGGAGATACCGGTAGCCTTACTATTGGAATGATACTCTGTATCTTATGTCTGAGATTACTTCAATGTTCGACAACCGAAGCATCTGTGGAGCTACCTAATATTCTTGTTTTAGCCTATTCGCCTTTGCTTATACCTTGTCTTGATGTAGTGAGAGTATATCTACATAGAGTGCGCAATGGAAAAAATCCATTTTTACCCGACAAGAATCACATTCATCACAAATTGCTTGCCTTGGGAATGCGCCAACGTATGGCGATGGTGAGCATTGTGTTGGTTTCAATACTTTTTTTATTATGTAATATTTTCATCTCCAAATATATCAATGTGACCTTATTGGTGCTTATAAACGTTTTGATATGGACACTGTTGAATGTTTGGTTGACATATAGAATCAAGAAGAATAAGTAAAATAGACATAATCCAATATGAGATTCAGAAATTTGTTTATTGTGGCAGCAACCTTACTGATAGTCAGTTCCTGTTCCACACAAAGGTACATATCCTATTTTAGTGATTTAACTCCCGGTGAAAGCGAATTGACCGTCACCGGATCGTCTGAAATTAAAGTACAACCCAAAGACGAGTTGTCCATCTTGGTGAACAGCCAAAATCCGAAGCTGACCAACCTGTTCAACCTTCCTGTTGTATCTCAACAAATTGGCTTAGAAAATCCATCGGCTTCAAGTCAAGGTATATCCGGTTACACAGTCGATTCACAAGGCAATATTGATTTCCCGGTATTAGGGAAGATTCATATTGCGGGCATGAATCGCGAAGAGGTCGCTTCTTGTATTAAGGAGAAATTGGTACAAAGTGATTTGATTAAAGATCCGGTTGTTACGGTGAAATTTATGAATCTCAATTTTTCAGTGATGGGCGAAGTGAATCGTCCGGGACAATATAAGATAAGCAAGGATAAAGTAACCATACTTGATGCCTTGAGTATGGCCGGAGACTTGACTATTTATGGGAAAAGAGAAAAAGTATTAGTTATGAGAGAAGAAAATGGCAAACAACATGTATATGGGATAAATCTTTGTTCAGGCAATCATATTTATTCTTCTCCAGTTTACTATCTCCAGCAGAATGATGTAGTGTATGTAGAACCGAATGGAACTAGAGCCAGACAGTCAACAGTTAACGGTAATAATGTACGCTCCACTTCTTTTTGGATTTCTCTTGCATCACTGCTGACAAGTATTGCTACAACTATCGCTGTTCTCGTAAAATAATCAGTCATGGCAAATATAAAAAATACAGCAACACCTGATTCCCAAAACTTCATGCGTATTCAGGATTTATTTTATCTGTGCATCAACAGATGGTACTGGTTCGTAATATCTTTGGCAGTGTGTCTGGGTATTGCCACCTATTATATACTAACTACTCCATCTGTTTATACACGTAATGCTTCAATTCTTATCAAAGATGAATCAAAGGGAAAATCTGCAACCGCAGAAATGGATAACTTTGCCGATTTGGGGTTGTTTACCTCAAATGCCAATGTAAACAGCGAGATTGTCACATTGAAGTCCCGTGACCTTATGCGTGAAGTGGTATCACGTTTACACCTGAATATGGAGTATCATGTTGACGGACGTTTCCAAAAGCCTACCATCTATGGTGAACAGTTACCCGTCCATGCAGAGATTGTTAATTTCCAAGATAATGGTTCCGCAAGTTTTATCTTGAATCTGGCAAAGGACGGTATCGTGTCTTTATCCGATTTCGCGCAGGATGGCAAGGACTTGGAGTCGCAAGTAATGATTAAAGGAAAACTAAATGACAGTATCACCAGCCCGATAGGGAAAATCGTAATCACTCCGACTACCTACTACACAGAAGGGAAAGAAGCGAAGATTTACGTCTCACATAATCCGCTAATCAAGACATCGGACAGTTTCTCATCAAGACTGAATGTTGCCTTGGAAGACGAGAAATCCAATGTAATCAGTCTGTCATTACAGGATGTGTCAACCCAAAGGGGAGATGAAGTATTGAACACCCTTATTTCAGTATATAATGAGAACTGGGTAAAAGACAAGAATCAGATTGCAGTCAGCACCTCCATGTTCATCAACGACCGGCTTGGAGTGATTGAAGGGGAACTTGGCAATGTGGATAACGATATTTCTTCATTCAAGAGTGAACATCTTTTGCCGGATGTAAATGCCGCAGCCAGTATGTATATGGCACAGGCTAACGAGGCAAATGCTTCGATAACCGCCTTAAACAACCAAGTATATATGGCTCGTTACATCAAAGGCTATTTGACCAATGAAACCAACAAGTTTCAACTGTTGCCCGCCAATTCAGGAATAGAAAATCAGAACATTGCATTTCAAATCAACGAGTATAACGAAAGATTATTGGAACGTAATAGTTTGGTGGCGCAGAGCAGTACCAAGAATCCGTTGGTGGTAGAAATGGATGCCTCCCTTTCTGCGATGCGTAGCGCGTTGGCGACTTCCATTGAGAACCAGATTGTGGCATTGAATGCACAAATTAAAAGCCAACAGGCAGTTGGAGGGCAAGCGACATCCAAGATTGCATCCAATCCACAACAATCCAAATATCTGTTGAGCGTGGAGAGACAACAAAAAGTGAAAGAGTCACTTTATCTCTACCTCTTGCAGAAACGTGAGGAAAACGAACTCTCACAAGCGTTTACTGCCTATAACACCCGTATCGTCACCATGCCCGGTGGAAGTATGCTGCCGACCGCACCTATCAGAAAGAATATCCTGCTCGTCGCGTTCGTATTGGGATTGCTTATCCCTACTATCATTATTTTCATTCTCGAAAATACGAATACGAAAGTTCGCGGTCGTAAAGATTTGGAAAATCTTACCATTCCATTTGTCGGTGAAATTCCCCTAGCTTCAAGAAAACGGAAAAAACAACACGAAGAAAGTCATGCGGTGGTTGTCAAAGAGAAAAGCAGAAATGTCATTAATGAAGCATTCAGGGTCGTTAGAACCAATATCGAATTTATGCTGAATGGTGAAAACAAGTCAAATGTCATCATGCTTACATCGGCAAATCCGGGAAGTGGTAAAACATTCCTCTCATATAATCTTGCCGCCAGCCTTGCCATAAAAGGTAAGAAAACAGTAGTCATTGACTTGGATTTACGTAAAGCATCTGTAAGTGCTTATGTAAACAAGCCTGAAACAGGTATTTCCAACTATCTGGCAGGAAAAGCGAAAGACATTCGCGAAATAATATATCCTGCCACAGAAACGGCAAATCTATTCATTATTCCTGTTGGAACCATACCACCGAACCCCACAGAACTGCTTTTTGATGAAAAGTTAAGTAATTTGATTACAACGCTTCGTTCTGAGTATGACTATATTTTTATAGACTGCCCGCCTGTGGAAATAGTGGCAGACGCAGTCATCATCAACAAACTCGTAGATACCACCCTGTTCATCATTCGTGCTGGCCTATTAGAGCGTGGAATGTTGCAGGAAATACAAGGTTTCTACAACGAGAAGAAATACAAAAACCTGTCTGTAATCCTTAATGGCACAGATGGAGGAAGTGGCAGATATGGATATAAATATGGTTATAAATACGGCTACCATTATGGGTATGCCGGATATGCCGAAGAATAATATTTAAAGAAACGATGTGGCCATTCAATAAACGTATAAGTCTTGTGGACAGTGGAATTTTCCTAGGATTCACCGATTGGCACAGTCACCTGCTTCCAGGAGTTGATGATGGAGTACAAACGATGGATGAAACCCTACAGGTTCTTGCAAAATACGAGCAACTTGGTATCCTGGAGGTATGGCTTACACCCCACATCATGGAGGATATGCCGAACACAACGGCTGATTTGAAAGCAAGATTCAGAGAGCTGCAAGCCACCTATCATGGGCATATAAACCTATATCTTTCTGCGGAAAACATGCTCGACCATCTGTTCGAGGAGAGACTGAAAAACAATGACTTATTGCCTTTGGGAAAAGACGGGAATCATCTTTTGGTAGAGACCTCCTATTTCAATCCACCGATTGGACTGAACAACATCTTGCTGCGCATCAAAAGCAAGGGATATATCCCGGTTCTGGCACATCCCGAAAGGTACAATTACATGGACAAAGACAAATACAGGGAACTCATCGGACTTGGAGTAAAGTTTCAGGCAAACATACCCTCCCTGGTAAATGCCTACGGCAGTCTTCCGTATAAGAAGTTGGAATGGTTACTGCATGAAGATATGATTGAGCTATGGGGAACAGACACTCATCATTCCAATACGTTCTCCCGGATAATCAAAGAGAGGGTGTTAAAACATTGTTTTGCGAAGGAATTAAAAAATAAAAACGTATGAAAGGAATTGTATTAGCGGGAGGAAGCGGGACACGTCTCTATCCCATTACCAAAGGAGTGAGCAAACAATTGCTCCCCATTTTTGACAAGCCGATGGTTTATTATCCCATCTCTGTGCTTATGCTTGCCGGCATCCGCGATATTTTGATTATCTCAACGCCTTATGATTTGCCCGGCTTCAAGCGTCTTTTAGGCGACGGTTCGGACTATGGCGTTCATTTCGAGTATGCGGAACAGCCATCGCCGGATGGTTTGGCGCAGGCATTTATCATTGGAGAGAAATTTATCGGGAACGATTCAGTGTGCCTTGTATTGGGTGACAACATTTTCCACGGCAGCGGCTTTACCGCCATGCTGCAAGATGCAGTGCGCACGGCAGAGGAAGAAAAAAAGGCTACCGTGTTCGGCTATTGGGTGAGCGACCCGGAACGTTACGGTGTTGCCGAATTTGATGAAGCCGGCAACTGCCTGTCTATCGAGGAAAAGCCGGAGTATCCCAAATCGAACTATGCAGTTGTGGGCCTGTATTTCTACCCGAACAAAGTGGTGGAAGTGGCGAAAAACATTAAACCATCCGCTCGTGGCGAGTTGGAAATAACCACGGTAAACCAACAATTCTTGGATGACAAGGAATTGAAAGTACAGACATTGGGACGAGGATTTGCCTGGCTTGACACGGGAACCCATGATTCATTATCAGAGGCATCCACTTATATTGAGGTGATAGAGAAACGTCAGGGATTAAAAGTTGCCTGTCTGGAAGGCATCGCCTACCGCAAAGGTTGGATTGACAGTAAAAAAATGAGAGAACTGGCAAAACCCATGCTGAAGAACCCTTACGGACAATACCTGTTGAAGGTTATAGAAGAAGTGGCACGGACAGGCAAGGACAACTTGGAATAAAAGACAATGGAAGTAATAAAAACAAATATAGAAGGAGTGGTTATCATCGAACCCAAGGTGTTCAAAGATGCCAGAGGTTATTTCTTTGAAAGCTTCTCGCAACGGGAATTTGAGGAGAAAGTACGCAAAATCAATTTTGTGCAGGACAACGAAAGTATGTCTTCCTATGGAGTCATGCGCGGGCTGCATTTCCAGCGTCCTCCGTTTACACAAAGTAAACTTGTGCGCTGCGTGAAAGGTTGTGTGTTGGATGTGGCAGTGGATATACGCAAAGGAAGCCCCACTTACGGGCAGCACGTAGCTGTGGAACTGAGCGAAGACAATCACCGCCAGTTCTTCGTCCCACGCGGTTTTGCTCATGGCTTTGCCGTGTTGAGCGAGACGGCTGTATTCCAGTACAAGTGTGACAACTTCTATGCTCCCGAAGCAGACGGAGGCATCAGCATCAAGGATGCAAGCCTGGGCATTGACTGGCACATCCCGACCGAAAACGCCATCCTTTCCGAAAAGGACATCAAACATCTTTGTCTGAAAGATTTTGATTCTCCCTTTGATTACCATGTAAACCTTTACCCAAAGCTGTGATGAATATACTTGTAACAGGTGCCAACGGTCAATTGGGCAACGAAATGCGCATTGTTGCCAAAGAAAGTCAAGATAACTATATCTTCACTGATGTCAATCAGGTGGAGGGTGTAGAAACCACTTACTTGGATATAACCGACTTGCAAGCCATCAAACAGATGGTGGCAGCCAACAAGGTGGATGTGATTGTGAATTGTGCAGCCTATACTAATGTGGATGCAGCGGAGAGCAACGAGGCATTGGCGGAAAAGCTCAATGCCGATGCCCCGGAAAACCTTGCCAAGGCAATGAAAGAAGCCAAGGGCTTGTTGGTACAAATTTCCACCGACTATGTATTTGGCAAAGAACCCTACAACATTCCGTGCAAGGAAGACCAGCAAGGAACGCCTACCGGTGTCTATGGGCAGACCAAACTCCATGGCGAACAAAAGATAAAGACTGTCGGCTGTAAGCACATCATTATCCGTACAGCCTGGCTTTACAGTGAGTTCGGAAAGAACTTCTGCAAGACCATGATGAATCTGACAGCAACCAAGCCTCAGTTGAAAGTGGTCTTTGACCAATGTGGTACACCGACCTACGCATTTGATTTGGCGGAAACCATTGCTCATATCCTTGATGACTACAAATGTGAAAATGACAATGAGGAATACGGCAAGAGCGGCATCTACCACTACTCCAACGAGGGGGTATGCTCTTGGTTCGACTTTACCAAGATGATAGCGGAATACAACGGTACTACCGCTTGCGACATCCAGCCGTGCCACAGCAACGAGTTTCCCAGTCCGGTGAAAAGACCCTCTTACTCGGTATTGGACAAGACAAAAATCAAGAAAGTCTTCGGGTTGAGAATACCCTATTGGACGGATTCGCTGAAACAATGTATTACTAACACTAAAATGAAAAATAATATGGCAAAAAGAAATATCGTCATTACCGGTGGTGCCGGCTTTATCGGTAGCCACGTGGTACGTCTGTTTGTAAACAAATACCCGGAATACAACATCATCAATCTGGATAAACTGACTTACGCCGGCAACCTTGCCAATCTGAAAGATATCGAGAACAAACCCAACTACAAATTCGTGAAGATGGATATTTGCGACTTTGATGCTTTCTACAAATTGATGCAAGACGAGCATATTGATGCTATCATTCACCTTGCAGCCGAAAGCCATGTCGATCGTTCCATCAAAGACCCGTTCACTTTTGCTCGTACCAACGTGATGGGAACACTTTCTTTGTTGCAGGCAGCCAAACTTTACTGGGAATCATTGCCGGAAAAATATGAGGGTAAACGCTTCTACCATATTTCCACAGATGAAGTATATGGTGCATTGACGATGAACCACCCCGAAGGCATCAAACCTCCGTTTACAACGACCGCCTCTTCTGCGGAGCATTTGGCATACGGTGATGATTTCTTCTACGAGGACACGAAGTACAATCCCCACAGTCCGTATTCGGCAGCCAAAGCATCAAGCGACCATTTTGTGCGTGCCTATCATGACACCTACGGTATGCCAACTATCGTTACCAACTGCTCAAATAACTACGGTCCTTACCAGTTCCCTGAAAAATTGATACCGCTCTTCATCAACAATATCCGTCATCGTAAGCCCCTCCCAGTCTATGGCAAGGGCGAGAACGTGCGTGACTGGCTTTATGTGGAAGACCATGCACGTGCCATTGACACCATCTTCCACAACGGAAAGATTGCCGAGACATATAATATCGGTGGTTTCAACGAATGGAAGAACATCGACATCATCAAAGTGGTCATCAAGACTGTCGACCGCCTGTTAGGGCGTAAGGAAAATGAAGACTTGGATTTGATTACCTACGTCACAGACCGTCTCGGACACGATGCTCGCTACGCTATCGACAGCACCAAACTCCAAAAAGAACTTGGTTGGGAACCCTCTCTCCAGTTTGAGGAAGGTATCGAAAAGACTGTCCGCTGGTACTTAGACAACCAAGATTGGATGGACAACATCACCTCCGGCGACTACGAAAAGTACTATGAGGAGATGTATAAGGGAAGATAAAGCCGGTTGTCACAGCTCGAATTAACATAATTCAAATATATGGGGTTAAAGAAAAACATACTGTATAGTGGTTTTCTAACCACGTCTCTGTATATATTCCAATTTATTACATACCCATACGTGGCACGTGTACTTGGGGTAACTAATATTGGTATCTGTAATTATGTACAGAGTATCGTGCAGTATTTTTGCCTCTTTAGTATGTTGGGAATTTCAACTCTTGGTGTAAGAGAAATCGCAAAATGCAATGGTGATAAACTTAAATTAAATCAGACATTTTCCCAGCTATTTTCACTGAATGCTCTTTTTACTGCGATAGTTTTAGTCCTATATATATTGTCAATAGAAACCATTCCGAACTTCAGTCAATACAGGAATTTACTCTATATAGGCGCAACACAAATCTTTTTTGGAACATTTACCGTTGAATGGCTTTTCCGTGGTCTGGAAGAATTTAAATATATTACGATAAGAACCTTATTTGTTCGTTTGGCGTATGTCATATCGATATTTGTATTTGTCCGTACCTGTGATGATTACACAAAATACTTTTTGATATACTCTGCAATGATTATCGCCAATGGAGTGATAAATTGGAGTTATGGAAAGAGGTTTGTCAGATTTACTTTCCAACCCTTATCATTAATTCGACCTTATGTAAAGCCATTGATATTTTTGGGTTCTCAGTTAATATTGACTTCTTTATATACTACTTTCAACACCGTTTATTTGGGAATGACCTGCGGTGACACTCAAGTCGGATATTACACCACTGCCACTAAAATAGAAAACATTATATTGGCTCTATACTCTTCATTCACACTTGTGATGATGCCACGTATCAGTTCGTTGATGCAGTCTGAGCAGCAAGAAGATATCAAGCGACTATTACAAAATTCGTTTAATTTGCTTTTCGCATTTGTATTCCCATGTATCTTCTTTTCGGAATATTATGCCAATGAGTTGGTTTATTTAGTCGCTGGAAATGGATATGAGGGAGCAGTTCTTCCCATGAGGTTAGTAATGCCGTTGATGTTAATTGTTGGATTGGAACAGATTCTTATTGTACAGATTCTTATGCCAAGCCGCTCAGACAAGCAAGTGTTTGTAAATTCAATTATAGGTGCGACGTGTAGCATCCTGTTAAATGTGTTGCTTGTTTCCAAACTTGAAAGCGTTGGTTCGTCAATTGTCTGGTTTGTCAGTGAATTAGCGGTAATGACTACAGCTCTTTATTTCGTTAAACAGAAATATCACGATATTGCATTCTTTGCGAACTTGGTAAAGCATCTGTTTTCTTTTATACCGATGTTGCTGATCTACTTTTTTATATCAAAAACCATAGAAGATACTTGGATCGGTTTTTCATTAGGCTTTATACTTACATTGATGTATTGTCATCTTACATTGTCGTACATAGTCAAAAATAATGTCTATATCACATCTATTAAATCTATTATTTCAAAATATATAAAAAGATGAGAGTACCTGTTATACTTCTCAACTATAATTCTGCGTCCGACTGCCGAAAGTGCGTCTCGTTTCTGAAACGACAGCAGGGTGTGGAATTGGAAATCATCATCGTGGATAATTGTTCCCGTGAGGATGACCGAAATGATGTAGAAAGGTTGTGCCAGAAGCAAGGCTGTACATTTATTCCAGCGACAAAAAATCGGGGGTACAACGCCGGAAATAATATCGGCTTGCGCTATGCTGCCGAAAAAGGCTATAAATATGCTATGATTGCTAATCCCGATATGGAGTTTCCACAAGAGGACTACATCCAAAAGTTGGTCACAAAGATGGAACAAGATGATACCATAGCTGTTTGTGCAAGCGATATTGTTAATCCAGACGGCAGACACTTGAATCCTCAAAGGGAAGCCACTTATAGTGAAGAGCTATTTTGGTTTAGGGAGATTATGCGAAACAGGAAATCGAAGAAATGGTATCTATGTGATTCTACCCAATCTGGATATTGTGAAAAAGTCAGTGGCTGTTGTTTACTACTTCGGATGGACTTTATGCAAAATATAGGCTTTTTCGACGAGAATGTATTCCTGTACTCAGAAGAATCCATCCTTGCAAAGCAAGTAAAACTCAGCAATAAAAAGATGTATTATCTGAACGATTCACAAGCAGTTCATCAGCATATAGAAAGTCAAAAAGGGGCGATAAAACCAAGGATGAAGATTCTCTTCAAATCCCGCACCTATTATTTACGCAAATATAGCGGATATGGCAGATTGAAGCTGAATCTTTTACTTTTTTCAAAACATCTTCAATATATGTTCTACTGATTGTTATGGATAAATTAAAAATACATAATACACTCGTTGATTTTATCATTATAACATTATCTGTATCGCCTGCTTTTGCTCTTGCAGACGATAATAAGAACCTGTTGTTGATATTAGCAATGGCGATATTAATTCCATTTATTTTCATAAATAATCCTACTCGCATATCCAAGATTGATTTTACCCTTATTTCGCTTTGCCTTTGTATGATTATATTTCCTCTATTAGGGCATCCCGAAACAATGAGATGGAGTACAGTGCTATATTCGTGTATATTTTGCTTGTATTTCATGGCTTTTACTAGAGTATTGTCTGACAGCACCTATAGCAACAACGATTTATTAAGAATATTAAAGTTACTAATTTACGCTTATTGCATGGTTCTCATAATACAACAATTCTGTGTGTTAACAGGACTTCCTATTTTCAATTTGAGCAATTATTCCATAAAGGAACCATGGAAACTAAATTCACTAATGAGTGAGCCGTCTCATTCTGCACGAATTATCCCAGTATTAATGTATCTGTTCGTGTGCTGTGAAGAAAAGCAAAATAAGGGAGATAAATTATCCTTAAAGAAAAGTTTTAAAAACTCAAAATATGTTTGGCTTTCTTTCTTATGGTGCGTTTGTACAATGGGGAGTGCAACTGCATTTATATTCATGTGGGTGGTTTTCGCCAAGTTCATAAATCTTAAAAAAATATTACCAACAATCGCAGTCTGTCTTACTGTTTTTACAGCTGTATTTTTTGTATCTGAGAATAAATCTGTATTACGTGCAAAGAAAATTATTGCAGCTACATTAACATTAGATGAAGAAAAAATTATGCGTGCAGATGGAAGTGGAGGAAGTAGGATTGTTCCAACAATTCAAGCTGCAAAAGTTTTGGGAATAACTTCAAAATCAGACTGGTTTGGCTATGGAATTGATGCAGACCAAAAAATCATAAAACCGCTTCCTGGTTTCACCAAAGGACAATCCGGCTCATTTTTTTATGGATAAATTACGGTGTTATTGTCGCTGCTATTTGGTGGATTTTTTCATTGAATATTTGTTACATCCCTAGAAATTTAGTGTCATTACTAATATGGTTCTTGATAATTTTCTCCTATGGTGGATTCAATAATCAAATTGTATGGATGACACTAACAATACTATACACATATAAATACATTCGTTAAAATGGAATTAATTCATAAATGGACTAACCTGCATATAGAATTCACATCAACATTGTTTCGTGAGTTAGAAAACGAAGATGTACAATATTTCATCCTTCGGAATTACGAAAAATTACCTGAACAAAATTTGGGTAAAGATATTGATATTGTAATTAAGCCTAAAGCATATAGCCAAACAGAAAAGATTTTATTGAAAGTGATGGCTATGTTTGACATCCATTATTATCAGATAACACAATTCGATCGTATGCGTTGCTGGTATATTATGGATGATAAAAAGCACTTTGGCATTCATATAGATATTATCGAAAATGAAGTCTATAAAGGATTTGAATTTTTCTCGTTTGAAAAATTATACAAGAATGTAGAAAAATACAATGGCTTTTATGTGCTCAACAAAACGATGGACACAATAATGCTATTGGTTCAGAATATAGTGGCATATAAGTGTCTGAAAAACAAGTACCGTACCACTATTGCCAATAATTACGCATTGTTCAAAAACGGCATAGATAAAGAGATTTTATCCTTTTGGGGAGATAAACTTGGTCGTAAAATGATTGATTCACTGAATAAATCAGATTTTGATTCGATTATTGAAAATGCGTACAAGTATGAAAAGGGAGCAATGAAAAGAATATTTTTGAAAAGACCTTTTTATACGATTAAAGGAATTACGAGATTCCTTTGTGGAAAAATTCATCGTGTAATTTTGTGTCCCAGGAAATTTTGGAGATTCATTGCAGTAGAAGCTCCCGATGGAACAGGGAAAACGACTTTTATCGATAGCCTTGTTACAGAGTTGAGAAGGTATTATGTATCAGATGAGGGGCGTTTTTGTATCCATCATTTTAGGCCATTGATCTTACCCAACTTGGGTGCAGTAGGCGAAAAGGCCGGAGTTATGAAACAGGACACTGATTTTACTAAGCCACATCGAGCAAAACCTGCAGGGAAACTTTCTTCATTCATTAGAATGACTTATTATTGGGTGGACTATTTAATCGGTATGCCTTATCTGCTTCGCAAGGAAGTTAAAGCTGAAAGATATACTATTTTTGACCGTTACATATTTGACTTTGTTGTTGACCCAAAACGTGCTCGTATTAGTTTGCCGTATTGGATGAGGAAAATGTTTGCACGTATGGTTATTCAACCACAAATTGTATTTGTGTTAAATACAGAGGCTGATGTTATTTATAAACGCAAGCAAGAACTTGAATTAAATGAAATCAAACGCCAATTGGATGAATTTAATAAAATTGAATCACTCTGTTCTAATGTCGTCTATATTGATGCCGGTCAATCTGTTGATGAAATGACAACACAAGCAATAAAGATAATCTTTGATAAATTCTTAAACAAGATATAAGTTACTACATGAAGTTTAAGAAATAGCTTATATCAAATCAACAAACGTGTTTTAAATGAAAATTTTACATTTTATCTTAGGCAAAGCAAATCCTGATAGAGCCAATGGCGTAAACCAGGTTATACATGGACTTGCAAAATATCAAAGCAGAGCCGGGCATGAAGTACACGTAGTAGGTGTTAGTAGCTCAATGACAACGGCTTATGAAAAAGTTCAACGTGAAGAATTTGAGGTTGAATGCTTTAAGAAATTTAACACGGAAACTTTCACCTATATAAAAGGAATAATTCAAGAAATTGATATAGTACATCTGCATGGAGTTTGGAACATGAAAAATGTAAGATTAGGGCATTACCTTCAAACGATAGGTAAACCCTATATCATAACGGCTCATTGTGGATATGCTATGGATCGTTTAAAACAATCAAATTATTTGATAAAACTTCTGTATCATAAGATTTGGCAAAAAAACTTATATGAACACGCTGCCGGTATCCATGCTCTTACGCGAGAAGAATCAACAGATATCTATCATTTTTGTAAAAACGAAAATATCTTTGTTGTGACCAACGGGGTTGATCCAGACACTTATGATAAGTATCAATATGTTGTTCATCAAGAAAGGAGAAAAATTAAATTTGGTTATTTAGGTCGTCTGTCTGTTGAAAAAAATATCGACAATTTAATCAAGGCTGTTTCCTTATTACCGGATGAGGTAAAAAAGCAAGTTGAATTATGCTTGATTGGTCCCATTACAAGCAATGTGACGAAACTTCAAAAGCTGGCAAAGGAACTAAATATAGAAGGGAACGTGAAATTTTTAGGGGGAAAGTATGGTGAAGAGAAAATACAAACTCTCTTAGATTTGGACTTTTATATACATCCTGCCTATTCAGATGTTGTAGGTATTTCTGTAATGGAAGCATTAGCACTGGGCTTGCCAACGATTGTAACACGAACTTCTCATATGTCCTATTTTAATAATAGCAATGCTTTTATAATGGTGGAACCAACTGCATTTGATTTAAGTCGAGGAATTAGATCTGCAATAAGCCGATTAGATGATAGAGAACAATTATCTGCAAATGCTAAAAATTTATACCAGAAGCAATTTAATTGGGAAGTGGCAGTAAAGGCATTAGTCAATGAATATAGAAAAGCTTGTATATGATTACTTTCTTCATTTTAACTTTCATATTACTATTGCTTTTTAGGAATAAGGAAACATTAGTGCTATCCAAAGAAAGATGTGATTTTCTTAAAGCCTTTTTCCCTTTTTTGATAATCGCCGGTCATTGTTCCTTTTTCTGTCAGAATACCTTCTTTGATGATATTCGTTGGAGTGGTCCATATATCGTGGCAATATTCTTTTTTATAAGTGGCTATGGATTACAATACAAGTATAGGCACAATCAAATGGATATTAAGTACCTAAAAAATAGAACAAAAGCGATATTACTCCCTATTATACTGCCAATAATCATTTATGTTCTATTGTCTTGTAATGGTTGGGGATCTTTCAAACATCTGTGTAAAAATGCTATTTTTCACGGGAATTTGATACTACCATATTCATGGTTTGTAATTGTAATTCTCCTTTTGTATGTCTCGTATTATTTTATTCGTCGACATCTCAAAAATGAAATAAATTTTTGTATCGCCTATTGTGCTTTTTTGCTTGTGATTACAGTAATTTTCCAAAGAATAGGTTGGGATAGTTCAAGTTTTGTTAGTAACATCGCTTTTTTACTCGGAATAGTTTACTATGATAACGAAAGTAAGATATTAAGATATATTAACAATCTAGGGGGGGGTAAAACAGCTTCTAATCATAATAATGGGATGTATATGTCTGTCATATATTCATAATTCATCTTTGTTCCCCGGATTTGCATTTTTTGCTGTACCATTTTGGACGATTGCTTTTATCGGGTTATTCTCAACCATCAATGTCAAATCATTCAAATTGGCGAAACTACTAAAGAAATACAGTTATGAAATATATCTGACTCAAGGAATTTCCTTTAGCATCTTATCTTTTTTTGAATTGAACAATTGGTGCTTCTTGATTTTATCCTTGATATTATCACTTGTATTAGGAACAATAAGCCAAAAAGTAACATTAGCTATTACACATAGATAGCTGTTATTATTAATAAAACAATCAATTTAAATAAATGAATAAAACAATTCTAGTATCAGCCTATTCTTGCGAGCCCATAGAAGGCGGTGAGGCAGCGGTAGGGTGGAATATCGCCCTGCAAATGGCAAAACGAAATAAAGTTCACATTATTACCCGAAGTAATTTGCGTGAAAAAATAGAGGCGCATTACCCTACAGAGGTAGCAGAAAATATTACTTTTCATTATTATGATACACCTCGTTGGATGCGCTTTTATAAACGTAAGGAACGGGGTATGCATCTTTACTATTTCTTGTGGCAATTAGGTATTACATCCGTAGTACGTAAGTTGAAAAAAGAAATAAAGTTTGACTATGCAATGCATCTTACTTTTGGAAATGTATGGCTGCCTACTTTTTTGCCATACTTCGACATACCATTTATATATGGTCCTATCGGAGGTGGTGAAGGAGTGCCACATTCATTTTTAACTAAAATGTCACCTTACTTTTTTTGTGTAGAGTTTATAAGGATTCTCATGAATGGGACAGCACATATTAATCCTTTCTTTCTCTATAAAGCGCATCGCAGTAAAGCCATATTATGTCGTACAGAACAAACTTCCGCACTGTTTTCTAAACGTTTCCAATACAAAATAGATTACTTGACCGATGGTGCCATTGAACCAGATTTTTTTGAGAACAAGGCGGAATATAGCAAAAACAAAAATATTCGGATTGTTTCTACTTCTCGTTTTATCGCATTAAAGAATGTGATTTGTATCGTGCAAGCGTTGAATCTTGTACCAAAAGAATATGATGTTGAGTGCGTAATGGTAGGGAAAGGTCCTGAACTGGAGAAAGTAAAACAATTAGCGAAAACCTGTCCTCATAAGATCACATTCCTTAAGCATATGCCACGTCAGGAGGTTCTAAACCAACTGAAGCAAGGGGATATATTCATTACTCCATCATTGAAGGATGCTTGTAATCTCACATTACTTGAAGCCATGACAGTTGGTCTGCCTATAATCTGCCTTAACTGGTCTGGAATGGCAATTTCAACCGATGATAGTTGTGCGATACGTTTGCCGGTAACTAATCCCGAACAAATGCCTAAGGATATGGCTAAAGCAATTATAAAACTCATAGAAAATCCCGAATTGCGTGAACGTTTGGGTCAGGCGGCTCGTGAGCGTATTCGTAATATCTTTAATTGGGATTCTAAAGGAGATTTTATGGAAAAAGTATTTGAGAAATTAGACAGCCAATGTCAGTAAAAAATGAATCAATCGGTTTTAGACGCTATCTGTAAAAAAGGTCAAGGAGAAAAATATGTTGAACTGCAAAATAGCGTAGGACAACGATGGTATATCCCACTGCGGAATAGCAGTGTACATCTGTCCTTGTTTCAGCCATCTTCCATTCAAGGTAAAATTGTTGCATATTTCTTTGAAATAATCAAGCATTTTCCTTTTCTGTTGCATATTATACACGCAAAAATCGTCCAATTGCAATTCTCGAAAGAGTTTCAAGAATTTGTTGACGATATATTTAGAGTCTCCCATTGTAATTTCGGAATCTTTTGTGGTTCTCCCAGTTATCATCAAAAACCGACATTGCTGATCAGCAAAGGGAAACGTGTATTAGGGTATTGTAAATTAACCGACAATAAATGTGTCATGGAGTTATTCTATGAAGAAAGCAAAAGTTTGACGTATCTTCATGGTAAAGACATCAAGAATGTTCCAATCTCCTTATTTTGTGGCAAGCTACCTTTTAATCAACATATAGGAGCTTTTGTACAAACAACTTGTCGGGAGAATAAAGTAAAGTTAGCTACCTATACAAATAAAAAACTATATGACTTTGTAAAGGAAGTTAATACCAAAACAAAATTAAGTATTCCTTTTAGCGATAGTGATTTTGCCAAGTCACTAAATAAACTGATACAGCATTTATCTTTACTGAAAGATAAGGGTATGCAGAACACATTAAGAGATGGTATTAAAGCGGTGAAAGCCAATCAAGATTCGTTTGAGTATTTCTGTGCGTCCCATGGAGATCTTACTCCTTGGAATAGTTTCATCGTACAGGATAAATTCTTCGCTTTTGATTTAGAGTACTTCAAGTGTTCATATACTCCATTTCATGATTTATTCCATTTTTTTACACAAGAGATGCTTTATAACAAGTATGCAAATGCAGAAAAGATATATCTGAAGTATAAGGGCATTAGGAAACTCTTCTTTAAGGATACGGACAAAGCGGATTTGTTCTATCTGTCATATCTCTTGATGATCTTCGAGTTCTATTTGAATCGGGATAATGGCATTCTTAATGAACGAATTAAAGAATGTATGGAAACTTGGGCTACACTTATAAAATATATTCTCAAAAATGTTTCGGAAAATAATTAATGCTATCATCACTAAGATTAAAGGAGAAAAATTTACGTTGGATGAGCAAATTCCAATAGCATATATATGCACATTGATTTGGATGCGTTTCACAATGCTTATTATTGGAACAATAAAAATACACCGGTTCGGACGTGTGTTTATACATCATTCATCTAAAATAAAATGCCCTTCCAAAATAACTTTACATGGTAATCTCTCTATTGACCGTAATTGTTACATCGATGCTTTGTCAGTGGAAGGAATTTGTTTTGGAAATAATGTTTCCATCGGCAAGAATACCACAATAGAGTGTAGCGGTTCTTTAAAATCTCTTGGCAAAGGATTGAAGATTGGTAATAACGTGGGATTGGGTACGCATGGATTTTGGGGCTGTGCCGGTGGTATTGAAATTGGAGATAATACAATTTTCGGAAATTTTGTTTCACTACATTCAGAAAATCACAATTTCACTCGAAGAGATATTCCTATACGTTTACAGGGAGTAAATCGTAAAGGCATCAAGATTGGCAAGGATTGCTGGATTGGAGCCAAAGCCACTATTTTAGATGGAACGGATTTAGGTGATGGATGTATCGTAGCTGCTGGAGCTGTTGTACGCGGAACGATACCGCCATATTCTATTATAGGTGGTGTGCCTGCAAAAATAATAAAATCAAGAATATGAAACACATTGTCTGTTTCCACCTTTTCAATGATTACAGCGGAAGCCCGAAAGTATTGAAAATGGTATTGGAGGGCTTGTTGAAAAAGGGTTATCCAGTAGATTTAGTCTCTTCCAAAGGCGGGGTGTTGGATGAACTTCTCAGTTATAAGAATCTGCGCAAACATTCTTATCCATACAAGTTCTCTAATAATCCATTGCTCGCGATGTTGCGTTATAGCCTTGTGCAGCTCTATACTTTCTTTTTAGCCTTTCGCTGGTTGTTTCGTAAAGATGTGGTGTTCTACATCAACACCTTGTTGCCTGTCGGTCCGGCATTGGCAGGTAGATTGATGTGCAAACGTGTTGTGTATCACTACCATGAAAATGCTTTTGTCAAGGGGGCTTTTTATAAGACCTTGGCTGCTCTGATGCAAAAGTTGGCACATGAGATTATATGTGTTTCCAAGTACCAGGCATCGTTCTTGAAACGCACCAACGGAGTTACTGTTGTTCCGAATGCCTTGCCTAAAGAGTTTACAGACAGACTTGTATTCAATCCCGAAGCGGCATTTGACCGTAAGACCGTGTTAATGCTCTCTTCTCTGAAAGAATACAAAGGGACTCGTGAGTTTATCACATTATCACAGCGGTTGCCGGATTATAAATTCGTGCTGGTGATAAATGATACCCAAAAGAATATAGACAAGTATTTGGAGAATAATAATTTAACAAATATTAAGGGGGGGGGTAATCTGACGATTTATGAAAGACAGTCAGATGTGATTCCATTCTACAATTCCACCTCATTGGTCATCAACTTGACGAACCCACAACTTGCAGTGGAAACTTTTGGACTAACCCCTCTGGAAGCCATGAGTGCAGGAGTTCCAGTAATTGTCCCGACAGTGGGTGGAATCGCGGAAATGGTGGAAGATGATGTGAATGGGTATAAAATTGACGTGCAAAATCTTGATGCCATAGAAAGCAAAATCAGGCAGATGTTTGAAGATGAGCAACTTTATTCCAGACTCTCTAATAATGCCATGCAGTACTCAAAACGGTATAATCCGTGTGATACATTAAAACAAATAATATATTCTTAACAATAATGGATAAAAACGACAAGCTGAAAATCTTGTCAAGACAAGACGATGTTGTTTCTCTCTATAATGAAGCATCTCTTGTACTTAATCTTTCCGACAAACATAAATTCATCGAGACATTCGGGCTGACTGCATTGGAAGCCATGAGTGCCGGACTGCCTGTCATCGTTCCTACCGAGGGTGGCATTGCCGAGATGGTAGAAGACGATGAAAACGGATACAAGATTGACGTACAAGACTTGGAGGAGGTAGAAGCACACATCAAACAATTATTGTCTGACCGGAATCGCTATCAACAAATGGCAACCAATGCGCAGGAATACTCTCTGTCTTTCAGCGAGGAAAGTATGATAAGCAAGATTGCCGAAATTCTCAAATAAATCGCAAGCCGAGAGCATAGGCTAATGTCATTTGACTATGCCGAGGTGCAGCATTTATTGGAAAACTTTTCAAATAATATAAGATTTATGAAACGAGTTGCTATTGTGGGTATTCAAGGAGTGCCGGCAAAATATGGCGGCTTCGAAACTTTGGTGGAAAACATTATCGGTGATAATTGTTCTCCCGAAGTCTGCTATACCGTTTTTTGCAGTGGTAAGGATTACACCACAAGACAGGATACATACAAAGGTGTCCGACTGAATTATATCCCATTTTTTCATGCCAATGGCGTACAGAGTACACCCTACGACATTTTATCCATGCTAAAATGCTTACGTGGCTATGATACGGTTGTCGTTTTAGGTGTTTCGGGATGTGTTTTTCTACCGATTTTCAGACTGCTGTATCGCAAAAGGCTTGTCGTGAACATTGACGGACTGGAACACAAACGGGCTAAATGGGGAAAATTCACCAAATGGTTCCTGCGTATTAGCGAAGCAATGGCCGTAAGGTTTGCAGATGTGATTGTTGCAGACAATAAGGGTATTCAGGACTATGTGACGGAAACATACGGCAAGAAATCGGAATTGATTGCCTATGGTGGCGACCATACCCAAAGGGAGGTATCGGAAGAGCGGCAACATGAGATTCTAAACAAATATGGAGTCAAAGCGAATACCTATTCCATCAGTGTCTGCCGGATTGAGCCGGAAAACAACAGCCATATCCTTTGCGAAGCTTTTGCCAAGAGTGGCAAGGATTTGGTCTTTGTCGGAAATTGGAATCGTAGTGACTACAGTCGTAACTTGAAAAAACAATATAGTCCGTACCGGAATATTCATTTGGTTGATTCTGTCTATGATCTTGATGAACTGTATGCTTTGCGCAATCAATGTGAGTGTTATATTCATGGACATAGTGCAGGAGGTACAAACCCGTCACTTGTTGAAGCCATGTCATTTGGCAAGCCGATAATAGCATTTGATGTGATCTACAATCGTGAAACGACTGAGAACAAAGCTTACTATTTCAAAGACTGTGAAGAGTTGGTAGAATTGCTGCACAAGGAAAAAGACGGAACACCTATGAAAGAGATTGTCCAACGAAGGTACACGTGGAAGCATATTGCAGAGCAATACGAAGCGATTTATTGAAGCAGTCTCCTGTAAGGTAACAGACTACCATATATCTATGAGAAAGGCACTTACTCCAAGGGCGTGAATAGCGTTCTTGGAGTTTTTGTAGAGGCATAAAATCATCATCTCCAACAGCCTTCGTTATAGTGCAAATGAAGCAATGGCTTGAATTTTAGATAGTTTTTTTGCAGTCTATTTTTTAACTTGCTCTCCGGTTTAAGATTAGTCATCTTCTCAGCAAAGTACTTGGTATTTTTTATATCATGAACCGACCCGGTTAATCATAGTTGACGTTTATGGGGATTATTTGTCTACCGGGATTCATTTTTTCTTTAAGTCTGAAAAATCCTTTGACAAAAAAATGTACCTTTGCATTTGGATATAAAAAAACCCGGATTCATCACCAGCATCTAGAAACTGGGAGAGGAACGACCGGGACTGCACTGCAAAAGTACAAATAATATGGAATATAACAAGCAATTTTTCGAAAAAGTTTTCTCAAACAAGCGCATGGAGAGGTATTTTCGCCTTTACCCGGACGATGAGAGCCGTGCGATACTCCATTATAAATGCAATCTGGAACTCGCCGAAGCCTTTTACACAAGCCTTTCCGTATTTGAAGTGACATTGCGTAATGCGCTATGCAGGGAATTGGAAACAATGACAGGAAGAGAAGACTGGTATGCGACATTCCCTACCACACCGGGACTTACACGGCTGAATCATTATATTACCCAAGCCAACAAGCAAATTACGGGACGACATGAAACCATTACCCCATCCAAGATTATCGCGGAACTGACACTCGGTTTTTGGGTATCCTTGCTGAACAGTGAGTATGAGCGTTTGTTGTGGAAAGACCTTCGCCGGGCATTTCCTTTCATGCCCAAGAAAGACCGCCAGCGTAAAAATATCTCAGCCCCTCTGAACACTTTTCGGACATTCCGTAATCGTGTATTCCATAACGAGTCCATTTGTTGGAATATAGACCGAGTAAAGGAGATTCATCAGGAAATGATAACAGTTTTGGGGTGGATGAACAAGGATGTTCCTGTATGGTTGGAGCAGGTGGACCGTTTCCATGATGTAGCAGCCAACATCAAAAAAAACATGAATTGGGCATAAGACATATTATTCTTTTCGTTGAACCTGTGCCAACTCCATCACGCACAAATCTTTGACGGAACTGATATAATCAAGGAAAATCCGAGGATTGATATATTTCCCCTTATGGCGAATGGACAGGTGCAAATGCTCTCCCGTGCTGCGTCCGGTGTTACCGGAGACACCTACTACTTCCCCTGACTTGACAACCAGACCTTCTGAAACAGAAGTCTGCGAGAGGTGGCAATAACTGACGGTGAAGTTGCCGTGCTGAAGAGTGACATACTTTCCCGATACCTTATCCTGCCCGACAGCAATGACTTTTCCTTGAAGCATCGCATACACTTTGGCACTTCGGGCATACAGGTCAATGCCGTTATGAAACTTCCTCTTCCCAGAGAACGGATCCTTGCGATAGCCGTATGGCGAATTGACCTTGATATATGAGAGCGGATAGCATACGCTAAGATTGCGTGCTACCTGCTCTTCTTTTTTTGTATCCGCACCTGACAATGAAACCTTGTCGGGTACGGACTTCTTCTTTTCAGAGGTAATGCTTTCGGGCGTTGCCTCTTTTTCGTTTGGATCAACAGGATTTTCCACCCCGACCTTGTAACGCAAGCCGGGATTGGAAACCGTATTGAATTGTGCTTTTGCATGGATGCCTGGCAATAGTAAAATTGCCGCTATTGCAATGATATTTCTATTCATGGCCACAAAAATAATCACACTTTTCCGGCGAATATGAAAATCATCCTGACAATCGTTCAAAATATAACATTAAATAAGCATAGAGTATGATAATATATATGTAATCATACCTGTCTCTTATACACATCTCCGAGCCCACGAGACCCTAAGACATCTCG
>ENA-OYCI01000117-OYCI01000117.1-human-gut-metagenome-genome-assembly--contig:-NODE-117-length-18397-cov-6.776578_pt1 | contig 18397 bp, 19 predicted proteins | sample MGYA00243455_ERZ652877 | MGnify/ENA primary metagenome ERZ652877 (study PRJEB26926, sample SAMN06164419) | human gut metagenome | biome: ENVO:00009003; feature: ENVO:2100002; material: ENVO:00002003...
TCGGAGATGTGTATAAGAGACAGCCGGTAATCATGATTTCCAGTGAAGATTCAGACAGCTATATCAGACGGGCATATGAGATGGGCGTTTCAGATTACATCAGCTGCCCGTTTGACGCAAAAATCGTATATCAACGCGTCCTGAACATGATCAAGCTATATGCAAAACAGAGGAGACTGATCCGTCTGGTGACCAGGCAGATTTACGAAAAAGAGAGAAATAACCGGATGCTGATCGGTATCCTGAGCCAGATTGTTGAGTTCAGAAACGGAGAAAGTGGTCTGCATGTGATCCATATCAATCTGATCACACAGCTTTTGCTGGAACAACTGGTGAAAAAGACAGGAAAATATCAGCTCTCATGGGAAGATAGATTATTGATTGCAACAGCATCGGCTTTGCATGATATCGGAAAGATTGGAATTGACGAGAAAATTCTGAACAAACCGGGAAAGCTTACCAAAGAGGAATTTGAGATTATGAAGACACATACCTTAATCGGTGCACAAATGCTGGATAATCTGGATATGTACCGGAATGAAAAGCTGCTCAAGCTTGCATATGAGATTTGCCACTGGCATCATGAAAGATATGATGGAAAGGGATATCCGGACGGACTTGTCGGAGAAGAAATTCCGATTTCGGCACAAGTAGTATCGCTGGCGGATGTGTATGACGCCCTGGTGAGTGAACGGGTTTACAAGAAGGCATTTTCGCATGAAAAAGCACTGGAAATGATCCAAAATGGTGAATGCGGTACATTTAACCCACTGTTACTCCAGTGTATGACCGAAGCACAGGATAAATTAAAGACAATGATGGAAGTAGCAGAAAAGAATAAAAAGGAGTAGAAAAGACAGAATGAAGGCACTTGTAATTGCAGAAAAACCGAGCGTCGGGGCGGCGATTGCCGCCGTTATGGGCGCGAATGAAAAGCGCAGCGGATATTTTGAGGGCGGCGGCTACCTTGTGTCGTGGTGTATCGGGCATTTGATTAGCCTTGCAGACGCGGCGACCTACAATGAACAATTCCGTAAATGGAAGTACGACGATCTTCCCATTGTCCCGCAGGAGTGGCAGTTTATTGTTGCCAGCGGCAAGGAGCAGCAGTTTTCCATTCTCAAAGACCTTATGCACCGCAGCGACGTTACCGAGATTATCAATGCTTGCGACAGCGGGCGCGAGGGGGAACTCATTTTCCGCTTTGTCTATGAACAGGCGAATTGCAAAAAGCCCTTTTCCCGCCTTTGGATTAGCAGCATGGAAGCAAGTGCAATCCGCGAGGGCTTTTCAAATCTCAAAGACGGGCGCGGCTATGACAACCTCTATCAATCCGCGCTTTGCAGAGCAAAGGCCGATTGGCTCATTGGCATTAACGCGACCCGCCTTTTCTCTATCCTCTACCATAAAACATTGAATGTCGGCAGAGTGCAAACGCCCACCCTTGCTATGCTGGTAAACCGCGACTATGCAATCAGCAGCTTTAAGAAAGAGAAATATCATGTCGTCCGGCTGGACGTTGGCGGCGTTGCCGCCCTTTCCGAAAGGCAGGACGACGAAGCGGCGGCGCGGCAGATGAAAGCGGCTTGCGAGAAATCGCAGGCCGTTTGTACTTCCCTTAAAAAAGAGAAAAAGACCGCAGCCCCGCCGAAACTGTTTGACCTCACCGCCTTGCAGCGGGAAGCAAACCGTTTGTATGGGTTTACGGCGAAACAGACCCTTGACTATGCGCAAGCCCTTTATGAAAAACGGCTTTTGACCTATCCCCGCACCGACAGCAAATATATCACTTCCGATATGGAGGGCAGCACAAAGGAACTTATCACCGGCCTTTGCGCTGCTCTCCCCTTTATGCAGGGCGTGAAGCTGCAAGCCGACCTTGCGAGGATTTGCGACAACAGCAAAGTAACCGACCATCACGCCATTTTGCCGACAGCGGAGTTTGTGAAAACGGGCTTTTCTTCCCTTGCCGAAAGTGAGAAAAAGCTAATGACCCTTGTGTGCGCAAAACTGCTTTGCGCCGTTGCCGCGCCCTATGAGTATGAAGCGGTTACGGCGGTTTTCACTTGCGGCGGCTATACCTTTACCGCAAAGGGCAGGACGACGCTTTGCGAGGGTTGGCGCGAGATTGAAAGACTATCCCGCGCCGCGTCCGGGGAACAGGACGAGGACGCAGAGCCGGAAGCGGTTTTACCCCCGCTTGCCGAGGGGCAGACCTTTGACAATCCGGCAGCGGAGATCTCCGAACGTTACACGCAGCCCCCAAAGGCATTTACCGAAGATACGTTACTTTCGGCTATGGAGAGTGCGGGAAAGGAGGACACGCCGGAGGACGCGGAGCGCAAAGGGTTAGGCACCACCGCGACGCGGGCGGGTATCATTGAAAAACTCATTAGCGCGGGCTTTGCCGAGCGCAAGGGCAAAAAGCTAATCCCCACAAAGGACGGGTATAACCTTGTCGCTATTCTGCCCGACAGCCTTACGTCCCCGCAGCTTACGGCAGAATGGGAAACGCGCCTTACCGGGATTGCAAAGGGCAGCGACAGCCCCGCCGACTTCATGCGCGGGATTGAGGAAATGACAGCGGGGCTTGTCAAGACCTATTCCGCGATTTCCGAGGATAAAGCGAAGCTGTTTACCCCGCAGCGGGAAGCAATCGGCACTTGCCCCCGTTGCGGCGCGGCGGTTTACGAGGGCAAGAAAAACTTTTACTGCTCCGACAGGGCTTGCAGCTTTGTGATGTGGAAGAATGACCGCTTTTTTGAGCAGCGCAAAAAGGCTTTCACAAAGGCGATTGCCGCCGCCCTTTTGAAAGACGGAAAGGTAAAAATCAAAGGTATGTACTCGACCAAGACGGGAAAGACCTTTGACGGAGTTGTGCTGCTTGCCGACACAGGCGGCAAGTATGTAAACTTCCGCGTCGAGCAGAACCGAAAATGATAAGGCTTGATGAAAAGCAATACCGCGCCGTAAAGAAAATGACCCGCGCCGCTTGTGCAAACAACGATTGCGGGAATTGTCTGCTGCTGGACGACGGGGAAACTTGCGTTTGTGTGCAGAGTATCAGCTATTCGCTGCTATGCCGCTATTTCCGCGAAGCGGTATTACCCGCCGACAGGCAGCTTTGCGAACAGATCACCCGCAGCGGGGAAACCGATTTGAAGCGTTGCGCGGTATGCGGCAGCACGTTTGCGGCGGGCAGCAATCGGGCGAAATACTGCCCCGATTGCGCGGCAAAGATACGCCGCAGACAGAAAGCCCAAAGCGAGAGAAACAGGCGTTTACGGATAAAAACAACTACATAGCAAGCACAGCAAACGAGTACCCGTTTGCGAGAAATGCCCGCGCTTCCCATAGAGAGCGCGGGCATTTTGCTTGTTGGGATAGTCCCAAACCCTTATATGACCGAGAAAGGACGTGATGAAAGAATATGCCGTATTCCTCATACGACCATGACAAATTAGAAGCCGCCGAAACCATGCGGATAGAACGCCGGATATATTTTGAAGCAAAGGACAGGGAGATTGCCCCTTATGCTTCCTTGCCGATTGCGCAGCTACTTTCCATGCGCAGCGAAAGCGCGGCGGCAGAACAGGCGATTTTTGACAGCTTAAAGGAGCAAGCCGCCGCATGGGAAGAACAGGCGGGAAGAACGCTTTTGCTGGATAAAACACTTGAATATGTGAGAACGCCGCACGTCCAGCACACCGCTAACGAGTGGCAGACCACCGAGCATAACCGCCATATTCGCAGCAATCGGGTATATCAGATGAATTACTACATTTACGAGAATACCCGCTACGACAAAGAAGCGCAGAAATCTATCCCGTATTCATGGACGCTTACATGGAGCGTGCGCACCAACAGCCCAAGCAGAACCCAAGCGAAGATTGCCGGACAAGATAGAAAGGTTTTCACCGACAAGGCAGCTATGGAAAAGTATCTGAATGGGCGTATCAAAGCGTATGACCGCTTGTTTACGGAAATCTCCCCGCCTATCCCGCAGGAGTACGCCGACTATTTCAAAGTAAACGGTATGCTCATGCCGGACTACACCATAGAGGGCGAAGAACCCCCGCAGCAGCAACAGGCGGCAGCTATCCCCGAAAATACCGGGCAGGAAAAGGAGCGTGAACACATGAGCGAACAGTTTTCTATTATGATAGGCAACCGCAGCCGCTTTGACGCGGGCGACCCCGGCGGCTATTGGTTGGATATGCCCGCCACAAAGGAGCAGTTGCACGAAGCTATGCGGAACGTCGGCATTACCGCCGACAACCCGCAGGATTTTTCCATTCGCGGCTATTCCGACGACCCGGAGAAACATATTGCCTTGCCTTATGAAATGGTATGCGCCGCCGACGTGGACGAACTCAATTTTCTTGCGGCGCGGCTCGAACAGCTTGACCCCGCCGAGGTTGGCAAGCTGAACGCAGCTTTGCAGCAGAAAAACGGGCTTGCAAATATTGGACAGGTAATTGACTTCACCTACAACGTGGATTTTTACGTCCATATCCCCGAAGTACATAACTACCACGATTTGGGCGACTATTACTTAAATCAATCCGGCATGGTACAAATGCCCGAAGAATGGAAAGGCGGCATTGACCTTTCTACTTTTGGCAGGAACGCTGCCGCGCAGGAAAAAGGCGCGTTTACCGAGTACGGCTATATCGTGGAAAGCGGCGACGAGTGGGAACGGCAGTTTGAGGGGCGCGAAGTGCCGGAAGAATACCGCATTATGAGTTACCCGCAGCCGGAGCGCGGCGAACAGGACAAAGCCTATATGGACGCAGCCGAAACGCAGCAAGCAGACGCACAGGCCGCAGAGCCGCAGCAGCCCCGCCCCGTCGTCCCCATTATCCTTACTTCCGAAAAGCCCGCCGAAAAGGTAAAGGAGATCACCGCGCGTTTGGAACAGGGCGTACAGGCGATTTTTGACAGCGACCGCTACAAAGAGTTTCTAACCGCTATGTCAAAGTTCCATGATTATAGTTTGAATAACACTATCCTAATTGCTATGCAGGGCGGCAATTTGGTAATGGGCTTCCGTCAATGGGAAAAGGAGTTTGACCGCCATGTAAAGAAAGGCGAGAAAGGCATTAAAATCTTTGCCCCCGCGCCCTACAAGGTGAAAAAGCTGGTTGATAAAATCGACCCCGAAACGAGAAAGCCCATGCTTGACCGCGAGGGAAAAGTGGTAAAGGAAGAAAAGGAAATCACCGTCCCCGCCTTTAAGGTTATAACCGTCTTTGATATTTCGCAGACCGAGGGCAAGGAGTTTCCCGACCTTTCCGTTAAACCGCTGCTTGCCGATGTGGAGCAGTACGAGGATTTTTTCGCCGCCCTTGAAAAAGCGTCCCCCGTCCCGATTGCATTTGAGCAGATCACAAACGGCGCAAATGGGTATTTCAGTTTGACCGACAAGCGTATTGCAATCAAAGAGGGCGTGAGTGAATTACAGGCGGTAAAGACCGCCATTCACGAAATCGCCCATGCGAAGCTGCACGACGTAGACTTAAACGCCCCGCCGGAGCAGCAAAACCGCGTTGACCGCCATACCTGCGAGGTAGAAGCGGAAAGCGTCGCTTATACGGTTTGCCAGCATTTCGGCCTTGATACTTCCGATTACTCTTTCGGCTATGTGGCTGGTTGGAGCAGCGGCAAGGAAATGACCGAGTTAAAAGCGTCCCTTGAAACAATACAGACCACCGCAAAGGAACTCATTACCGAGATTGAGGGGCATTTTACCGAGTTGCAGCAGCAGCGGCAAGCCGAGCAGGAGCAGGGCGATACCTTTTCCATTTATCAGTTAAAGCGCGGGGACGAAACAAGGGACTTGCGCTTTGAGCCTTATGACCGTCTGCAAGCGGCTGGACTTACCATTGACCGGGTAAATTATGAACTCGTCTATACTGCACCGCTTACAAAGGATATGACGCTGGGCGACATTTGGGAAAGGTTTAATATCGACCACCCCGCCGACTTTAAGGGGCATAGCCTTTCCGTTTCCGACATTGTTGTGCTTCATCAGAACGACGAGGACACCGCCCACTATGTAGACAGTATCGGTTTTCAGCAAGTGCCGGAGTTTTTGCAGGAGCAGCAGACCCCCGTATTTGACAAGCTGCCGCCCGAACAGCAGCAAGCCTTGTCCGACACCGTACAAGACACTTTGCAAATGCTGGTTGACGCAGACAAGCGGATTTATGGCGACGTTACGGGCAAGACCCTTGAAGCAATCGCGGCGCAAGGATATTCCTACAAGGACGGGCAGCTTGAAAAGCAGCAGCCGGAAGCGACCCCCGACAGCCTTTTGACGGGTGAAACCGTTAGAACGCCGAGGGGCAATTTTCATATTACCGATATGAGCCGTGAACAGATCGAAGCGGCGGGATTTGGTTTTCACCATGCGTCGGAGGACGGGAAGTATCTCATTATGGGGAATGGCACACAGGCTTATGCCATAGCCGCCGAGCAGCCGCAGCGGGATAATCCCTTAAAGCACGTCGAGGACACCATAGAGCAGAACGACAACAATTTTGACGGGCTTATCAACAATACGCCGCAAACGCCCACCGTTGCAGATTTTGAGCAGCGGGCAAAGGCGGGGGAAGCGATTTCCGTTACCGACCTTGCAAAAGCGGTAAAAGCCGAGAAACGGGAACAGCCGCAGAAAAAACCGTCCATTTTGAAGAAGCTGGACGAATACAAGAAACAGGCGGCGCAGCAGCCGAAAGATAAACAGAAAGAGCATAAAAAGGATTTGGAGGTTTGATAGCATGAATACCCGCTTTACCATTGAGGAAGAAAACATTGTTGCGATCTACGCCGAGGACAGCCGGGAAACAACGCTTGAAAATATCCTTGCCGCCATGCCCTACATGGACGAGGATATGCGCCAGCTTGCCGCCGCAGCGGTGAACAAGCTGCAAGCCATGACGGACAGCGAGTTTTCCGAAAGGGAGTTTATCTTGACCGACGAGGAATAGCCCATAGAGAACAGGGGCGCGGTTGCCGATTTCCGGCACCGCGCCCCTGTTCTTTTTTTGTCCTTGCGTGGACAATTAGAAAGCCGTTTTTGCGGGTTTGAATATACTTTATCGTCTATGTCGTTTTCATGCGCTGGAAGCCGCAGAAACACAGGCGTTTTCAGCCCTTAACATTCCACTTGCCACCCCATGTTTTGCGCCTTATCGCTCCTGCTCCCGCGCCCTGCTTTGGGACGGGTAAAGAATACTATCGACGTTCTTTTTGACAACGCCGTATTCCTGCATTTGCTTCTTGGCTTGCCGATAATCTTCATACAATTTGGTTTTCCTGTCGTTTAAGCTTCTATACTCCTTGCGCAGCGCGGCGAGATCGGGCAGCTTCTTTATCTGCATTTCCTTTAATGCCCTTGCCGCAGCTTCAAACAGGATAATTTCGCTTTCATGCCCCCGCAGATACTTTTCCTTGTCCGGCGATTTTCGGTATTCATCGTAAATCGGTTTTAACTGTCGGTATGTGGTGGTGTGCTTGATAAGCAGCGACAAATCAGACATACGCTGTTCCACTTCCTTAACCGCCTTTGCCGCCGCGTCATGAGCGGTCATAATATCGGCTATCTTGCTTTCAAGTTCGCTATAATACTCAATCTTGTTTTCGGTTAGGAAGTTCATGCTTTTAGCAGCCTGTTTCAGATTATGGATTTTTGCCCACCGTTCATAGCCCGCCGACTGTTGGGCTTTGATACTGTTTTCAAGATCGACGACAAGCCGGATTTTCTTATCTTCCCGCAGCGTTTTTGTTTTGGCAACATACACGCCCTTGATACGCTCCTTTATCGCTTCTTCCGTATAGGCCGCGCCGAGCGTCTTTGTGCGGGTAAACCGTTCCTGTCCGGCAGCGCGAAAGGAAATGTATTTGCCCTGTTTGATTTCATACCCCATTTCCTGCAAGCGGCGCAGCAGTTCGTCAAAATCTTTCACTTGGGGAATGAGAGTATCTATCGCCGTTTTCAGCTTTGCTTTGTAGCTTGTCCCTTGCTTTTCGGCGGTGTATTCTGCATAGCTTTTTCCCTTGTCCTGTCCCGGTACGACGACGGATAGCCCATGCTCTTTACATATCCTGTCGCTGGTGCGCCGGATAAAGTGATAGCTTTGCTTGTTGGAATGGTACTTTTTGTAGTCAACGAAGCTAACCGCGTTGAAAATCAAGTGATTATGCAGATGGTCTTTATCGACGTGAGTTGTCAAAACAAACTCATACTTGCCGCCTAATACCGCCCCGGCAAGTTCCATGCCGATTTTGTGCGCTTCTTCCGGTGTGGTTTCTCCCACCGCAAAGGATTGTATCAAGTGCCGCCCTAAATGTGTGCCGCGATCTCCGGCAGCTTCCCGCGTCCATGCAAACTCAATATCGGCGGTTTCCAGCCCGCAGCCGAAAGAGGACGCAAGCAGCTTCCCGTCTGTCTTTTCGGGATTTAAGATATAGTCTATCGCAGCCTTTAAGGTTGATTTAATAGGGTGCGTCTTTGTAACCGCCATATCTCGTCCACCGCCTTTTTAATGTCCTCTATATCCTGCCTGTAAACCGTCCCCGTCGCATTGGCGCGTTTTGCAATTTGGTTGATGTTCCGGCTCACCGCTTGCAGTTCCCGGATATATGCTTTTGTGTCGCTTCGGTCAACGACAAGAATATACCCGTCTATCGCCATTTTACGGAAGTATGCCCCATACTGCTTTATGGGAAGCTGCTTCATCTTCTCGTCGATCAGCCGCTTTTCTTCTTCCGTAACGTAAAACTTCATCTGTATATTTCTCTTTCGGTTTTCCATTTCCGCACCGCCTTTCGGTATAAGGGTTTGGGATTATCCCAACAAGCATTTTCCGCAAACGGGTACTCGTTTGCTGTGCTTGCTATCTACTCCATACCCCCACCGAAAGGCGGTATTTGTTGCGCGTTCCTTTGATTTTGGACGCAAAAAAAGATTGCAGCCGCCATGCGCTGCAATCTCCCGATTTCTCATATTGTGAGGTTAATCCTCTGCTTTTTCGACTTCCGTTATCTCCCTTGCTGTTGCGGTTACAATCCGTATGCCTTTATCGCTCATACCGTCCAGCAGCGCGTCAAGCTGCCGCCGCCCGGTGGATTTCTCCGCATTGCTGTTCGGGAAGAAAAATTGATCTACCGAAATATGATACCGGGTTACAAGGTCATAGAATACCTGTAAACTCGGCTGTTGTCCCTTGTTCTCGATATTCGCAAGGTAGCGCGGGGAAATATATAACTCGTCGCTTACCTTTTTGCGGCTCTCGCCGTATTCATTTCTCGCGGCTTTTATAGCTGCCCCGAAAGCCTTAAAGTCGTACAATGGTACGGGTCTTTTTGCCATTTTCATTCACCCTGTTACATTTTACAGTTCACCTTTCTTTTTGGATATGTCCACACAATTCATATCATTAGGTTAAATACTTCCTGTTGTGTATTGACAGTAGACTGATTTTCTGATAAAATAAAATTTATGTAAAAGGAGGCGGCGTTTATGTTGCATAGCATGCGTATTAGATAAGCATTGAAAAAAAGGATTTTCCCATTTTCAACATGGGCTTTTTTGTCATGCTTATTTTGCGGATGCTATACAAAAAACTAACGACGTATAGATATAGTATAGACATAGTGCAAGCTATGCCTTAGTTTTGTTGTACTGCTCTGTGCATTATAAATGCAGGTCAATGCTCATGTTGAGGATTGACCTGCATTTTTTTGTGTAAAAAGGACGAGTGAAATATAATGCTTAAAAAATATTGGATAAAATGTCCGATTTGTAACGGAAAGACGAGAGTTCAAGTATTTCATAATACTGTATTAAAAGATTTTCCTCTTTTCTGCCCTAAATGCAAATTGACGCATATCATTGATGTAGAAAAATTAGAGATTGTAATCAAAAATACAGAAAAACAAACTTTTATTATTTAGAAGAAAGGATATAAAAATGAAACGTTTACCTAAATATACGCCTGCGGAAGTACGGAATGATCCATACGGATTTACTTACAAAGAAATGTCGGAAGTTATTGGCGAGAATGAAGCAAAAGCCTTATATGAAGAATTATATAAGCAATTACCACGCAAAAAAAATCTATCAATGTTGGTAAAAAATATTTGCAAAAGCAGTGATACTGAAAAGTATGTTTACGAACTGAAAGACAACAAATACATTGAAACGGTTTTTATCAAGCGGCGAGATGGTGGAACTGTTTGCGTGAGCACACAAGTCGGTTGTCCTGTTGGTTGTATTTTTTGTGAGTCCGGGCGAAATGGCTTTGTTCGTAATCTAACATCGTCAGAAATCGTACAACAGATTATATTGTTGCGTCGAAAAGTAAACCGTATCGTTTTTATGGGTATGGGAGAGCCTTTATTCAATTATGACAACTTGATAAAAGCAATCCATATTCTCCGAGATAGATATGGGCTCAACTTTCCAACCGACGGCATTACCATATCAACAGTTGGTCCGGTCGATCAATTAAAAAAATTGCGCGAGGAACATCTTAAAATTCAGTTGACAATATCTTTACACGCAGCAACACAATCTGCAAGAAATCGTATTATTCCTCACATGCGCATATATGCTATTGAAGATGTTGTTAAGCAAGCCTTATCCTATTCTGAAAGGCATAATCGCAAAATTGTCTTTGCGTATTTGCTTTTACCGGGTATAAATGACCGGCCCTCAGATGTAAGACAACTTGCAAAATGGTTTCGGGGCAAAAAAGTTATGATTAACGTGTTACAATACAACCCAACAAGCAATTCAAGAATTAAAGCACCACAGAAACGGGAAATAGTTGCATTCAAACATCAATTAGAGCAAGCAGGACTTGAAGTTACTATGAGAGTTTCTCATGGCAGAGAGATTAACGCGGCTTGTGGACAGTTAGCTAACACATATAATAAATTCAAAAAAAAATGATTAAAAGTGCCAGACGCATAGACGCAGAGCCGATAACGCATTAGGTCAAAAAACCTATGTGTTATCGGCTTTTTTATTTAATATTGCGCAAAAGCCGCTGTTCCCTATTATAGAATGGATTGCGGGTAGTGTATTAAAGTCGCCCTTTTTTAAGGATACGGCGGTATCGGGGAGGTATCGCCGTGTCCATTTTTATTTACTGTAACCCGCCTAATGCTTTGCGGTCAAAAAAAGCTATGCTCCGCAAGCGGGATATTCCGGCTATGAATGTGAACTGTCAATACATTTAGCTACTGCTTACATTTCCTTTGCGCCCGTCCGCGTCTTGCGGACGGGCGCATTTTGCTTTTTTCAACTTTTTTCTGAAAAGCGCACTCAAGAGCCATCTCCCGAACGGGTACGGAGCGAAAGGGGCAGAGAGGACAAGCCCTTAACTCCCGTCCTCTACTCCACGCGGGAAGGAGGTGAACTCTATGGAGCTATCTTCTTCCGACAAGGAAAGAATACAACATCAGTACGACGCATTAGCAAAGAAAACTTTGGTCGGCGAAGCGAAAAGCCACCGCCGCACTCTTGCGAAACGCGCAGCACGCGAAGTTACTTTTTCGGATTTGAGCGAAAGCGAACTCGCGCAGCTTTTCACAACGGACGAATACGAAAGCGATTATTTCCGTTTTCAAGTGTCCGGCTTTGATGTACTCGTCAAAAATGAACTGCTTGCCGAAGCCCTTAACGCTTTGCCCGAAAGGAAACGCGACATTATCCTTGATTTCCTTTGTGTAGCCACTGTCGCCCGTAGACAATACTGCGATTTCCTTTACGATTTCATACTGGATTTCTCTCATTCTCCATACCTCAACTCTCTGTATTTACTTCCCGAAAAAAGAAGATTAGCGGCTGTCACGGTTGCGTTTCCTCTGCAACTCACGCTCCAAAAGTTTGATGATGGTTTCCTCCATCTGCTTCGGCGTTGTGTTCTTCGGAAAGTATTTTTTCAGCTTGCTTGTGTTGATTTTCAAGGTTTCTTTCTGGTTGCCCTTTTCCTCCGTCATAATCGCAAATATCGTATCCATGTCAAGCCGCCCGCTCTGGCTTAACTGTTTCATCCGCTGTGCCTGTGAGAGTGAGGGCGTTGCTTCTTCGCTCTCCATCGTGGCAAAGAGGTTTTCCTGCTCGTCTTTCTTCAAGAAGGACAGTTCCACCGCAGGCGTGAGGGCGATTTTCCCCTCGTCCACCATCTGCAAAATCGGCGGTATCAGTTCCGTCAGGCGGATAAAACGCTGCACGGTCATCCTGCCCACGCCGAAGCCCTGTGCCACCTTGTCGTCCGTCCGCAACTTCGTCACAACTTGTGACGAGGTTAAGTCTGTGCGGAAACCCTGCCGCTTCATGGCTTCGGATTTCATCTTGTAAGCAAACGCCCGCTCCGATGGCAGGATATTCTCACGCTGCAAATTGCTGTCTACAAGGGTGATGATGGCTCGGTCACGGTCTAAGGGCAGGACAAACGCAGGCACGGTATTTATCCCTGCAAGTTCAGAAGCACGGACACGCCGCTGTCCTGCAATCACTTCATAGCCGTTCCCGTCCTCTTTCGGGCGTGTGATTATCGGCGTGACAATGCCAAATTCCTTGATGCTTTCCGCTAACTCTGACAGTGTTTCATCTTCTGCCACATGAAACGGATTGTCGGGGAACGGGTACAAGTCTTTGGTCTTTAACACCTTAAAATCCTGTTTCTTCATTCACATATCTACCTTTCTTTCGCTCTGCTTCTATGATTTTTCTGCAATTCTTCCAACACTTCGGGCGGTATTTTTGACAGCAGCCGCCCCATCTGCTCGTTGGTTCTCTGCAATTCAAATATCTTCTGATTCGCTTTCTGCACCTTTAGTTCCTGCTCGTACTTTTCATCACGCATACGCCCCGCATAGTCTGATTCCTGCCCGATTTGCTCCTTTAGGCTATTGATATAGGCACTCTGCTTACTGATTTCCTTTGAGAATTTCTCCACGTCTGGGAGCCATGCCGCAATCAGTTCCAGTGCCTTGTCACGCTTCTTCCCTGCATTAAAGGCGTTGATGTCGGACAGGGCAGACACGATTTCCTCATACTGTTTATCAAGCCTGCCGCCCAACTTATAGAGCCATGTGGGGACGTGTTTCCGCTTGGTTTCCATTGAGGACTGCCCCCGTTCAAGCTGATTCCACCGTGAGGACATCCGCTCATGGTAGGCGGTCTGCCACTCGGATAATGATTTCTGGTTGCCTAAGATAGCTTTCGCTGACAGCTTATTGTCTGGCGTAATCGGCACAAAGCAGAGGTGCATATGGGGCGTTCTCTCGTCCATATGGACGACAGCGGAGAGGATATTCTGCTTTCCAACACGCTCCGAAATGAAGTCAAGAGCCGTCTGGAAATACGCTTTTTGTTCTTCGGGCGGTAACTGGTTCATAAATTCTGGTGAAGCTGTGATGAGCGTTTCCACCATCATCACGCTGTCTTTCCTTGTCCTGCACCCCGCTTCGGCTACCATGCGGTTAATCTCTTTCTTGTAGGTGTACTTTGGTGGTGCTATGAGATGGTAATTGTTTTTAGAGCGTTCCATATCTATATCTGGATTGCTTTTGTAGGCTTCTTTCTTCCGCTCGTTGTGGCGTTCACAAGCCGCAACGCCGCCCGCTTTGCGTTTCTGGAAACGCAGGATTGCATAGGGCATAATCCATCATCTTCCTTTCTTCGGCGAGTAACTGCCCTTTGGGTGACAGCGGTGACGGCGGTGACAGCAGTTTTGGGATACCCCCTACCGACTGCCTCAACTGTCACCCTTATTCCCTGCATGACGGTCATGTCGATGATGACGGTGTTTTTGGAATACCCCCTCGCAAGAGCCGTCACCGTCATGCCGCCATTCTTTTATCCGAAGCCGTAAGGCGTAGGATAGCAGGGCACAGCCCTGCCTTAAGGGAGTCCAGAGGGAACGTCTGGCACACGACTTTGCAGGGCAAAGTGTAGTGTGTTACACCCTGTAAACGCAGTCGGAAAAATCGGAATGATTTTTCTGACCGCAGGGGTGGTTTTACACGACCGAAAAGGGCGAGTAAATCTCACGCCTGCATTTTGCGTTTACGGGGTGTTCTCCCGTAGGGATGACAGCGGCAGGGTATCCTAAAATCACTGTCACCACCGTCACTGCTGTCACCCGCAGGGCAGAGCCGCCAGCTTTACATGGCTTTAAGCGTCAATGACAGTAACAGGGGGGTAACGCCACCGTTCCTTGTCACGGTAGAAGTCTGTGTATTGCTCCCTCACGACTTCAAGCAGACAGCCTTGAATGGGGATAAACAGCTTGTCCATATAGGTCTGGTCGGATTCCCTGCAACGGCAGAACTCCGTGTAGGATAATTCCACATAGCCGCCACTTTCTCTGATATATACCTTTCTTGGTGCATATTTCACCATAAATACCTCCCATCTGAATTTTTGAAATGTAAAAAATCCAGATGGAGAGGCGGAGAACGACACCGCATATCAGAAACAGCCCTACGGCACTTTCCAACAAAAATCGACAAAAGAAAAACCGCAAAGGCTCTGTGACCTTTACGGTTATAGGAAATAGTAATTCTATTGTATGGAGATTGTACTTCTACTTTCAAGGTGAGAAGTACCGTTGCACTGGCAGAAATTTTTTTAACTGGTTTCCTGCCGTTCTCTGATATGCTATGTATTGATAAATTTTGCTTCGTATGAGCAGATAGATAACTGCCCGAAAAAAGGACATAAAAAAATCCCTCCAAATTTAAAAACAAATTCAGAGGGTAATTTAGGGTATAACAAAATAACCCACCCGAATATCGTTTTTTTTATTTGGTGAGTTTGTTCTTTCAAATACGAAACAAAAAGAGCCGATGATTCGTGAATTGTTCCACAATTTCATCGGCTCTGCGTCTTAAGCGTCTGGCTCTTTGATGACAGTTATCTTCAAGTTGTCAACTTTAATCAATCTTTCTTGTCTGCATTTTGGACAATAAAGGGGATAATTCTCCAAAACAGTGTCCTTCCTAATTTTATTACGGGTTTTGCTCCCACAAACAGGACACAATATCCATTCGCATTTCATCATAATTAGTCTCTAATCCTTTCAAATCTCATTTTATATGACTTTTGCAAGCTGTTAAGCTAACTTGTGGAACATATGCCGAACCTTATCTATACGGCTATTCGGGCGGCGGGGTTGGCAAATAAATTTACCAATAGCTGGCTGGTATCCTTTTAACTCTGTCAAGCAGACTCCCTGCCCATTTGTGAAATAAGTTAAATCGTTCCTGTATTCTTGAATACATCTAGCAGGGATTTCTCCTTTCAGAATGACCTCGTCATTCTTTATCTGAGTACTTACAATATCTGCACAATACCTTGGAGCATCATGATACGCCCGTGAGAGATATTCCTGCGGTGCATAAATTTCAAAGTGGAGATATGGCTCTAATAGTTCTGTCCCTGCTTTTTTTAAAGCCTGCTCCAATACGATAGGGGAAAGCAGCCGAAAGTCTGCGGGGGTACTTACAGGACTATAATACAATCCATATTCAAAACAGATTTTACAGTCTGTCACTTTCCATCCATACAGCCCCTGCTCGCAGCCATAAAGAACCCCCTCCATAACCGCATTTTGGAACGATTGATTTAAATATCCAAGTGAAACTCTGCTTTCATACTGCACTCCGCTTCCAATAGGGAGCGGCTCTATGGACAACCCGACAGAAGCCCAGAAAGGATTTGGCGGGACTTCTATGTGGATGGTATATTCTGCTTTTCTAAGCGGTCTTTCCATATATATAACAGTAGGCTCTTTTATTTCTGCCTCCACATGATATTTTTCCTCAAGGATGGCACAAATGACTTCCATCTGCACATTCCCCAAAAAAGAAAGTATAATCTCATGCGTTGTAGTATCCACATAATATTTTAAAAGAGGGTCGCCATCTGAAATTTCTGTAAGTGCCCCAAGCAATATTTCCCGCTGTTCAGATTTCTTTACTGCAATCGTTGTTTGGAGCATAGGGAGAGGATTTTCAATAAATTTTCTCTGCGGCAACAGTATTTCGTTCCCCAAAATACTGTTTAGCTGCAAAACATCATTTGGTAAAATTACAATATCACCAGAGCAGGCTGTATCGGATGAATATAATTCACCGTTTGTCGGAACACACATCTCTGTGATTTTTATTTTCTCTTTTTCAGATATTCTAATAACATCCCTCAAATGCAATGTTCCGCTATATATACGCACATAAACAAAACGCCGCCTTTTCTCTGAATATTCAATCTTAAAAACCTGCCCGCATAGTTCAGATTGACCTTCAGGCGTTGATGAATAAAATTTACTGGCAATCACTTCTATAAGCTGCCGAATCCCCAGATTGTTTTTAGCGCTTCCGTGATAAACGGGAAATAACGTTCCGTTTTGGAATCTCCTGTTTTCTTCCTGTTCCAGTTCTGACATTTTAAACGGTTTCCCTGACATATATTTCTCTAATAGTTCATCGTTTCCCATAATTACCGCATCCCACTGTTCCATATCGTCATTGTCCGTTACATTTATATGGGGATGCTGCCCAACCTTTTGCTTCACTATAATTTCCGAAGAAAGCTTTGCTTTCATTTCCCGATATACCATTGGCAAATCAATCCCCTCTTGGTCAATTTTATTGATGAAAAAAATTGTCGGAATCTTCATTGTCTGTAGTGCATGAAACAGTATACGGGTCTGTGCCTGTATGCCATCCTTTGCAGAAACTAATAATACTGCTCCGTCTAATACGGATAAAGAACGGTATACTTCCGCCAAAAAATCCATATGGCCTGGCGTATCTATAATGTTGACTTTTACATCCTCCCACTGAAAAGATGTCACTGCTGTCTGGATAGTGATTCCCCTTTGACGCTCCAAATTCATTGTATCTGTCCTTGTTGTGCCTTCATCTACGCTCCCTAGTTCTGCAATTGCACCACTGGTATACAATAAACTTTCCGTTAATGTTGTCTTTCCTGCGTCAACGTGAGCCAGAATGCCTAAGTTAATTATTTTCATGTGATTTTCCTCCTATCAACACCCAAAAAAGGGCATAAAAATACCCAGTGATAAATACTCCTATCACTGGGTAAATAACTCCAATAGCCCCAAAACACTTATATGTTTTCGGGCATATAAAATTACATGATAAAAGTATTCTTAAACTGGGTACAAAAAACTAAGCCCCATATTAAAAGTGAAACGGGACTGCTACTTTTTGTTCCCACTATCAAATTGACAGTTTATTTAAGAATACCTTGCCGCATATTTATTAACTCCTTGTATAATACTGAATCTAATTATATTCCTTAACCCTTTATTTGTCAAGCTGACAAACTAAAGCAGAAAAAGCGGCAGGATTTCCCCCTGCCACTAATCATCTGTTTATGCAAAAATAATTTCCTTTTCCACAATCTCCCTCGCACAAGCCCTTATGTTATTGAGGCATCCTGTCCATTCTAAGGCGTTTTCTGCCTTTAGCTGTTCCGTTATGCCCTGTGCCTGTTTCATACCCTCTATGAGCCTTTCAAAGCGTTCCTGTGCCTGTCTGTTGATGTCGGCAAGGTAGGCGTTTAGCCTGCCGCTTGTAAGAAGATTGGTGTATGTAACTTTACGGTACTGTTTTAGATAATCTAAATGCCGTTGCCCCCAGATGCCTATTGCCTGTTCTTCTTCGGCGGGTACAGTTAAGCACGGTATCAAATAATCCCCTTGCCTTTCGTATTTGCCGCCCAGTTCCTCAAATAATGATTTTGCCATTGTCTGTTACCTCCACATTCTTTTTTATTTTGAATGTCCGCAAAATCCGTCCTACATCCTTCGGTAAGGTAAGAGCAGGGATAAGATAATCCCCATGTCTGATATAAGTACCGCCCATCTCTTCAAAAATTGTTTTCTTCATTGTCTGTTCTACCTTTCTTATCGTTCTCTATTCATAGATTTTCTTTACGACCGTTCCAATTTTACAGTAACAATAATTCTTCAATTTTCAGTTCACATTGCCCCTCCCGAAGAAGTATGATAGAATAATTCTATTAAATTGAATCGGAGGTGCCACATGGCTATCAGTTCCAACAATATTCAGGTCTATACTACTTTGTCCAAAGAACTGGTTGCTGAGATTGATAAGGATGCGAAAGCGAACTATCGTACACGTTCCCAGCAGATTAACATGATCCTGACCGAGTATTATAAGACCCAAATGACAACCAAACATGAATCCGAGTAAAGCACTGAATCGCCTGAAAACACAAGAAATATCAGTGTTTTCTTATGTTTTCCCTTAATTATAAGGTTCATGAGAACCATAATTACTGTCTCTTATACACATCTCCGAGCCCACGAGACCCTAAGACATCTCG
>ENA-OYCI01000126-OYCI01000126.1-human-gut-metagenome-genome-assembly--contig:-NODE-126-length-17904-cov-63.775001_pt1 | contig 17904 bp, 26 predicted proteins | sample MGYA00243455_ERZ652877 | MGnify/ENA primary metagenome ERZ652877 (study PRJEB26926, sample SAMN06164419) | human gut metagenome | biome: ENVO:00009003; feature: ENVO:2100002; material: ENVO:00002003...
AGGAGTGGCAAGTATTACAGAACAATATTATCTGTCTACCTCTTCGAGTTCTCTTATAGGCGGGTCATGGTCAACGAGTGTTCCCACATGGGTAAACGGAAAGTATATGTGGACCAGGTCAGTTATCACCTATACGGATGGTTCATCGACTACGACAGATGCTGTTTGCGTCACAGGAGCGAAGGGGGAAACGGGTATAGGAGTAAAGAGTTACAGAGAACAATATTACCTGTCTACATCCTATAGCACTCCGGCAGGTGGTTCATGGTCGTATAATGTACCAAGCTGGACAGATGGTAAATTTATGTGGACGCGAACGGTTGTCACTTATACTAATAATACAACTTGGACGAGCGATCCGGTCTGTGTGACAGGAAGTGCCGGTCCATCCGGTAAGGGGGTAAAATCTTTCGAAATATTTTATTACCTCTCGACTTCCTCCAGCTCTCTTGTCGGCGGTTCTTGGTCTACGACCGCTCCTAAGTGGGAGGATGGTAAATACATATGGACTAAAACTAAGGTTACTTACACTGATAATACAACATATGAGAGCGATCCTGCATGTTTAACCGGCGGACAAGGAAAGACTGGATTGCCGGGTGCAATGCTCCGGCCACGCGGAGAATGGAAACCGAATACCGAGTATTATCACAATGATGCGTTTATTGATACCGTTATTTATAACGGGAATAACAAACTCTGTAAGGTAACTCATACATCTACTTCTACATTTGATTCTACGAAATGGGATGAATTCAATGAGTTTATTAATGTTGCGACAAACGTATTGCTAGCGCAGAATGCGACAATTGACGTATTGGGAACTTCCGGAATATTTGTAGGTAATCTTGAAAAGACGCAGGGATGGATGATAACCGAAGGAGCTATAAAGCATAATGAGACAGGTTTTGAATTAACTGCTGAAGGTGGGATAAATACAGCTAATGGAAAGCTGATATTGACTTCTAATAGTACCGTAATTCGAACTAATACCGGTCAGGACATCGCCTTGTTTAAAGATGTTGATGGGGTTCCGATGATTGATGCCAAGAATATCAATACTGAAAACCTGGTGGTGACATCTGGGGCTATTCTAGGAGGATGGAAGATAAAGAATAATAATATAGTGTCTAGAGATATAGCTGATGCAAAGATTCTTTTAGAGGTTGGCGGTACTCGTTTTTTGCGCATTAATGAGTACGGAGGAGTTTCTTCTCAAGGGGCATATCCTTTTTTGACTATACGTAATGATAATCAAGACTGTATTAATCTAAGCACGTATGGTAAAGGAGGAATTGCGTTAAGAATCATAGCTAACACTTCTGGTGGTGGGGCTATAGAGAGTTATGGATCTCATAAATTCGGCCAGCGCCGGTATGAGAAATGGGATGCTCCTGGAGTATTATGGGCTGCACGTATTACATCGGGAGGTGGTATATCAAACAGATGGGGAGATGGGTGCCATGTATCCAAAGTCGCCAGGACAGATACAGGAAATTATGTCTTTTGGCACGATTTAGGTCATACCGACTATTATATAATAGCTACAGGCATAGACGAGAATTGGACTATTTGTATAATATCTGATAAACAGGCTAGTACTTTTACAGTAAAGACATTTCATAAGGACCAAGGATGGATCAATAGTGCATTTGAGGTCGCAGTTATAGGAAGAAATAAAACATAATATTATGATGAGAATAGACTTTAGAAAAATCGAAGTAATAGACATTGAAGGGAACAAGAGCACCATCGATGTATCGCAGAAGTTTGCTAATGCAATTTATCAAAACACAGGTGATATTGGTGAGTTAGAAATTGCAAGGGAAATGTATAATAATGGTGTGGTTGATCTAACTACGGAGCAAGCAGAATCTTTTAAAAAGTATGCAGAGCTTTTTGTTCGGGCTATTGATCGTTTGTCAGTTATTAATGCTTTGTCAAAAGAATAATAATTGGAAATTTAAAAACAAATATTTATGAAAAAAGTATTTTATGACTCATGGCTTGCTAAAGCTATCTTATTTCCAAGCTATTCAACCATCACTTTGTTTGCTTGGGTATTTACTAAATGGTCCAAGACGGAGGCCAGACAATCAACTATCAATCACGAATGTGTCCATGCCCGTCAGTGGATTGAACTGACTGTTGCATCTGGATTACTCCTATGGGCCGGAGAGTTGGTCTTCGGATACTCAGCATGGTGGTTGGCATTATCTGCGGTTATATTTTATCTATGGTATGTACTCGAATGGTGCATCCGCCTAATCGGTAATATCTGCAATCGTGATGCATACCACATGGTCTCCTTTGAAAGAGAGGCCCGGCTAGCTGAGAGAGACAACAACTACTTGGAGAACAGCTACTATTTTGCCTGGCTTAAATTCTATAAAAAATAATGGAACAGATAAGTCAAATCGTAACGTTAATTGGTGGTGCTATTGCAACAATCCTTCTTCCTCTGTTGGGTGCATTTATGTTCTATGACTCAAAAAAGCGTAGGGAAGCAGCCCAGGCAGAAAAAGCAGAAGCGGATAACATCAGTCAGTATGCAGCAGAATGGAAGGAACTTTATGAGAAAAAAGAAGCTAAAGTTCACGAGTTGGATACTAAGATTGATCAGCTTTATGTTGAAAAGAATGAGGACCGTGAGCGTATCCGGGATTTACAGGCCAAAAACACAAAGCTGAAACTTGAGAATCAGGCTTTAATTTTTAAGAAATGCGAAGTTCGGGGATGTAAAGACCGTCAGCCACCAAGCGATTACTAAATAAAAGAGTATGAGTTGGATCAAAGAAAGTAACCGTCCTAAGCACCTGCTTTACGCTATCCCGGCAGGTGCACTGCTTACCATCTTGTTTGTCGCAGGACTGGCGGCAGGAATGGAATTCAAGGATAAACAATGGGGTGGCAAATAGGACTGGCTTGATATTGCGGCGACATTGATTGGAGGCCTTATCGGTCAGGTTATTCAGACATTAGTATTGATTTTAATATTATAGGAGGAAACATATATGGAGTTAAGAGTAGAAAGACTTTGGAAAAAAGATAAATATACAGTTGGACGTCTGTTTGTTGACGGAAATATGTTTTGTAACACATTAGAGGATCGGTTGCGCGATCTTCCCGCAGAAAAGAAGATTCCCGAACAAACAGCCATTCCTGCCGGTAAATATAAAGTGATATATAATTGGTCCCCTAAATTCGGACGCAATTTACCTCGTTTGCTTAATGTACCTTATTTTGATGGTATACTAATCCATCCGGGAAGTACCGCTGATGATAGTGCTGGGTGTATCCTGGTAGGGAAGAATACTGAGGTTGGCCGTCTCACAGAATCTCGATATACTTCCGATCGACTTAACGTATTGATTGAAGATGCCCAAAGGAAGGGAGAGGAGATTACCATTGAAATTATAAACTAAAAATAGAGGAGAAATAATCATGGAATTACAATTTACAAAAATAGAAGATAAGGACTTGTACGCTGCCGAAGCAGTAGTGAATGCTGATTTCAACATCCACCTTGAGCGAACCGCAGCTAGTCGTTTGAACATCTTTCAGCGTACTCCAACGGAGGGTGATTTCGAACCGGTATTTTTGCCATCCAATGTACAGAATAACACCGGAAAGACTTTTGACTGTGATTTCAGTGCTTTGGTTTATCCCAAAACAATCCGTATTGAGAGCTATTCGGAAGTAACAACAGGTATCTTAACGGAGGCAGAATAATGCTAAACAGGTTATCTTTAAATAAACTGAGTCTTAACCGGGTCGATTTAACCCGAATCGGTGGTCGTGATGTAGGGGTGTCCGGTCGTCCCTACATCGACCCCGAATTACTCAGCCACGTCAAGATGGCTATATCCACCTGGGGCAAGACTAACGACGACCCTGACCGGACTGTTTTGAAGGACTTGTCCGGCAACGGGAACGACATGCGCCTGCTGAACTTCGGATTTGCGGAGAATAGTGGATATGGGCTGTATAGTACTGATTTTACTACATGGACAAAAGGTAGCAAAGTAACATCTGTTGATTATAAGTCATTTAATTTTGATACCAGTGCTAATTGGGTGTTATTATATCACAAATCTAATCTTGGAAAAGATACTCCTTCCTTTAAAGTCTATATAAATGCGGATGGTGCTTTATATTATAATTACATAAATCAAGAGGGGATATTAAAGAGTATAGCCATAAAATCAGAAGACTTTGAAACGCCGGTGAGTTATAATACTTTATACATGGGAGAAACTCCTGTGATTATTGGGTTTACGGCTTCCGGTGCATGTAAAGGCTCTATTACTCAACTCCCCGACTTCGAAGGCTGGCTATGTACAGACGGAGTAGACGACATAATTGTATCTGTCAAGCCTGTCTCTGAGATGCTAGAGGGAAGCAATGAGTTTACTGTTATTAGTATTATACATTATATAAATGCAAATAGTGGAATTGCTACTGTCAGTAATAATTTTATTGGGGATTTGGGCGGCAAGGGTGTCTATGCTCGTAATTCTTTCAGCGCATCAGAAACAAATAAAACCGGTATATATGGATATACTTACAACATACCTGATAGAAGAAAGACAGTTATTGGCATTCTTGGAGATGAAAAAGATTATGCTATTACAGATGGAATCAATGTAAATTGTATAGATGAATTTACGGTAAACGGTTTTAGGTATAGCGATCTGAGTATCAAAGAGGTAACTCAGATTGCCTACGCAGGAGGATTCATCGCCAACAAAGTCCTGACTACAGACGAAATCAATCAGATCATCGCCTACTTCAATCTTGACCGTCCGGGACAGATTATCAAGCCTCAACTGTACTATAACATCAAGAAGCAAGGTATCACCAACGATAACCACGCTGAGTTTAACGATCAGTTGATTGACTTTGTAGGTGGTCACAACATCCAATTGAACAATATCGGTTGGGAAGGAGAGAGTGGTATCAATAGTTATCCTGTTGTGTTTGGTGCTAATAAGACTTGGGAGACCTATGAAACATATAATTTTACTAGTAATATAAATGGTAATAAATTACATATTACCAAGGTATTAAATTCTAATGGTCTTATATTTAGTTATGTAAAACGAAATAATGAACTATTAAATATTAAAGAAATACCTTCTTTTGATATTGAAGTAATAGGACTTGAAGGAGAAAGTAAATTGCAATATTGTTACCTTAGCGAAGAAAATGCTGCTAACATTACTATTTTAACTTTAGAAAACGGAGTTCATAAAATACCTAAGTCATTTATTCCAACAGATATTTTGCCTAATAACACGTGGATAGGATTTAGAATTACTCCAATTCAGGAAGGAGTATCGAGTTTTGATTGTGATATCACTATAGACGTCCTCCCCACCATCGAACACGCTCTCTGTCTCGACGGAATTAACGACTTCGGCGAGGTAACCGGTCTCCCTGTTTTGAAGGACTATACGGTAGTGGCTCTTCGTAAATGGTTATATGGTGATTCTGCAACAAGTGTCGAAACTGGCTCTATCGTTTCTAAATCTAAAGCTAATCAAGGTGCTTTTATTTTAGAACAAACATTAAGTCTAAATCCTGCTCGTTGTGGTACTTGGAATTTTGGTACATTTAATGCATTGGCAAGTGATGATAAGCTGAACGAAGAATCATTTACTTACCAAACTAGATATAGTTATAATGGTAATCCTATCCAAGCAGGTACAGGCGTTGACGGTGATACTATGTGGATAGGAACAGTTAGAGATGGCGATACCAGATTCTCCAATCTCGCTCTTTGGTCTCTCATGCTCTTCCCCTACAGCCTCTCTGAGTTCCTGTTGGAGAGACAACTGAGAAAGTACAAGGCAGGCACTCTGTATCCGGATATGATCGAGTTCAGACCGATTGTAAAGAGTAACATCCCTTACTCCTCGATCTCCTACTCAGTTAATCCGGGAGTGTATGTAACCGAAAGCAGCACGGTAACTATCACCATAACCTTGTCAAATGCTTCTGATAAGCTAATAGGCGTATCATCTAACGCCATCAGCGACATATCCATCTCTAGAGACAATGAAACCTACGAGATAACCGGAAAGGTCACCAAATCTCCTCAGAAGATCAGCATAGTTATCTCCAGCTACTTGACAATGTTAGGTAACGATACTTTAATTTCAAATGAAACATTAATTAAAAACGAATAATATGGAAAAGATATTTGACATAGCAAAAGACTCCGAAAAGTCGTGGGGAGTCATTGCGCGAGGGATAGATGGGAATTTTGAAGAGATAACTGATGGTAAAGTATTTAAAGATTATTCTTTGCCATTAAAATCAATGGGCTTTGCTCTTGTTGGCAAAAATAAATTGGACGTAAACTCAGATGGTGTGCTGCCTAATCATTCAGCTAGTTCCTCTACAGGCTTGCCTTCTGTTAATGCTAATACGGATTTATCTGATTTTATACCCGTAGAACCTGGGGCAACATATTGTGTCTTTGCCTTAAAAGACGGAGGGGGTAAATTTCTTTCCCTTCAATCCAGATTTTACGCTTATGACTCCCAAAAACAATTTATTTCAGGTTCTTTTTCTGCAGTTACTGCGTATACTGTCCAAGATGGGGCGTCATACATAAGAGTGGCGTATAATCATGGGTTTACAGACTATATGCTCTTAAAAGGTACTGAAGGACCTGAAAGTTATATTCCATATGAACTTCTCTTGGATGTCAAAAAAGCAAAATTATCTGAGCAGGAAAATGACGCACATTTTGCCTCTACCTACATAAGCGAAATAGTTCTTCCTCCCAAAATATTTGCATTTGCCGGCATCGAGATGGTTATTAATATCCCTAATATAATTGATTACTTCTTGGGCGACGTATATGTCCGTGCTACAACAAGTAATCGAGGAAAACTTATGTCTAAAAAGTGGAAATATACTCCAGAACAGGCTGAAAATTTCAATTTCCAATTATGGGTATTTGATCACGGATATAATCAACTCAACAATCCGTCCATCCCAGTAGAGGTCGTCTCACAAACCGTAAAAGAAAGTATAACAGCATTGGTTATAGGAGATAGCACTGTGCAAGCGGGTACGGAAACTCAGAAGATGCTAGATTTGGCGCAAGCTGATAGTTTCCCTTTAACACTTTTGGGTACGAGAGGATCTGCGCCTAACTTAACAGAAGGAAGAGGAGGATGGACTGCCTCAATGTATGTCCATAATGCCTCTAATCCAAGCGGAAGTGTTGTTAATGCTTTTTACAATCCGGAAAAATCTCTGTTTGACTTTGCTTACTATATGGGGCAGCAGTCGTATCAGGCAGTAGATTGTGTCTTTATCCAATTAGGTATAAACGACGTCTTTAGTCCTAAAACAGACGCTGAATTACAACCTATAATTGACAATTTTATATCTGACATGGATATTATGATCAGCAGTATCCACTCTTTTGATTTAAATATTAAGATTGTCTTAAATTTGACAATACCGTGCAGTACAGATCAGGATGCAACAGGGGAAAAAAGAGGAGTAACTCAGACGGTGTGGAGGAATAAACACAATGTTTATCTATTAAACAAGGCTGTAATATCTCATTACGCAGATGCTGAAAATGTAACACTCTCCTGGTATAATGCAGCAATTGATTGTGACACTCAAATTACCGCAGGTGATGTGCACCCAACGGAAGAAGGACACAATGCCTTGGGGACTCAGATGTATTCGGTATTGAGGGCAATAAATTAATTTATTTGTACAGAATTAAACAGTAAAGCATATGAAATACATTGTATTCCCATCAGAGAAACTGGACGAGATACCGCAAGAGGTACTCGACGAACTGCACCTGACCCCACGAAAGAGCGTTGACGGTACTCAGGTAGTCATGAAGATAGTTCATTACGAAGCTCTTTTCCCGTCTATTATGACTTTGCCATTACTGGACGAAAAAGAAAAAACGGAAAATCCGATTTATCCTTATCCTACCTACGAAGGCGAAGAGCTGAATTCTTTATTGTCCGGTCCGGAGTGGTCATCAAATGAAAGTATCATATGAAATCTCTCCCTTGGATATTAGTCTGCCTGCTTGTATGCGTGATTGTGTGGATGCGTTGTAATCCACACGATCCTTCGACTGTCTATGTAAAAGGCGATACGATAAGAGTAAGGGACACTATAGTTGATATCGTGCTTATGCCGGTAAAGGAGACCTTAAAGCGTACCGATACGGTGTATTTACCGATAATAGTAGATACCACTACCGACAGAACCGTAGAAGGCGACTCGGTCCCGGTGCTTATCCCGATCACAAGCAAGGAGTATAAGACTGATAATTACCGGGCAATAGTTAGCGGTTATAAGCCCAGTCTTGATTTTATGGAAATCTACGGAGAAAAGGAAATCATCACTCTTAAACCGAAGCAAAAACGATGGGGTTTTGGCCTGCAATTTGGATACGGCTATCCCGGTGGATTGTATGTCGGTGGTGGAGTAAGTTATAATTTATTTATGTGGTAATACCGGCACTATCTTCACAGACCGTTTCCGGTATGAAAAGTTTAAGTTGTATTTATATAACAATTTCCATTGGAAAAAGGTTTATTAAGAAAGGAGGACAAAATGAGACATTAATTGATTATTAAGCACTAAGTTATCCGGTAAAGTAGAAGGCCGGTTATCAGTAACAAATAAAATAAACTCCGTTAGAGGCAGGAGAGAAAGAAGCCTCACACCCGTTTCGACGACCAAATCACAGACGGGCTAACATCTCAAGGACTGTTCGTGAGGCTTCATAGCTTAATCAACAGTTTTTGAGATGTTTTGTTTCATAACCTTATATGTTGTTCAGCATGAAAATTACAGAATTATATCAAAAGGTCGTCGGTGTGGTAATCATGGTAACGGGCATAAACGAGAATGATATTCTCCATTCCAATCGGGAAGAGTGCGCTGACGCAAGGTATCTGCTTGTGAGAGTCTTGTCAGACAAGCTATCAGATAAAGAGACCGGTTTGCTTATCGGTAGAACAAGGCAAATGGGAAAAGGATCTTAATTGAGCGTCATTGGACGCAGGAAGTAAGATCTGGCCTAATGAAAAAGCTAAAAAAGGAAATCGGGTTTTAATCCCGGTTCCCTTCTATATATAAATTTATAATAAGTGGTTGTATTATGAAATTTCAAGTGTCAATAGAGAAGCAGAGCGATGGTACATATATCGCATATAATACCAATGTGGATGGTCTGTCCTTGATTGGTGTTGGTAATACGGTAAACGAAGCGAAAGCGGACTTCTTCAATTCAATGAAAGAGGTTGTTGAAACTTATGATGAGGGAGAAAAGGTTCCTCAATGTCTGAAGGCTGATCCGGTGTTCAAGTTTGACCTGGCTTCTCTTTTTGAATACTATTCGGTATTAAACGTAAGCGCATTCGCGAAGTTTGTGGGCATCAATGACTCATTGATGAGACAATACAAGAGAGGCAATACTTACATCTCCGAATCTCAATTAAAGAAAATAGAGGACGGTATACATACTATCGGTAAAGAATTCGCTAGCCTAAGACTCGTTTGATTTACACCTCCTGTATTAGGTAGCTTGGGACATCTTTATAGGTGTCCCTTTTTTTGTGTCCTGCAAGTAATTCGCAAGTAACTATTCATATGAGCAAGTAACTTCTTCTGTCCTTTGTGATGCGGTTAATATTGACCGTATGCATAATTACATAAGATTTTATGGAAACTGAAATGAAAGAAATTATCAAGGAGAAGGAGTATGTCCATGACGAGAATCGTAAGGAATATGCTTCGAAAAGTGTCGGTAATGCGGCATTGGCCACAGGCATCATTGGTACAGCGCTAGGTGCTGCTGCCATTTGGGGACGTGGCAGAGGTTTTGGTATCGGCGGCGGAATGCCCGAAAACGTAAATATCAACACAGTAAGCGATGCCGTTGCCGGCCGTTCTGGTGTTGCTCCGACTGCATTCAACGCCTACAGCAAATCTTGCGAAGCCGAATTGTCACTGACAAACGAGATGTGGGGCCTGAAGGTAAACACTCTGAATCAGATGTACGCACATCGTGATACAGACGTTGCTGAAAAATTCGCTTTGTGGAAATCACAGGTGGATGGCGACTTCGGCCTGTACAAATCTCAGGTAGACGGTGATTTTGGCCTATACAAATCAATCCGTGACCTGTACGACAATCAGACAGAGAAGTTGAACAATGCAGCCTTCGGCTTGTACAAGAATCAACGTGACGGCTTCGATGTACTGAATGCCCGCATCAGCTGTCTTGAAAAAGAAGTAGCTGTAGGCGCAGCAATCCGTCCTTACCAGGACAGACTCATCCAGTGTGAGATTGACAAGGCGTTTACCGCTAGCATCAACTACACAGACCGTCTCGATTGCCGCAACATCAAGGGTGTGGTAACTCTTCCTAGCACTCCGACTATCACTGGGTTTCCCAGCCAACGTTGCTGCTGCCAAGGAACCACCGCAACAGCGCCAGCGCAGTAAGCCGGTTCCCAAGAAAAAGAAAAAATGAAAGTTAGTGGCGGTGCGCCTTCGGGCGTGCTTGCCGCTTTCCAATATCAACCACTAACTACGAGCTTATGAACAATTACTTTATGACTGGTGATCCGACACTTACCCCTAGTACTTTTGATACGAAGATTTCAGAGCTACAGCAGATGCAGCAGCAACTGGAACTACAGAAAAGGATGTATGAACAGCAGGTATCCCAGCCGGCTAACGAGCAACGCAGCCAGTCGCCGGTATGGGACGAAGTAGACTCTATATGGGACAGCATGACCGAAAAGGAAAGAGAAGTGGTCACATCCTCAGAGGAGTTTATAGAAAGCAGTAACCATATCTCAATGCTGCTTAACGAGCAATACATGGCAATGATGAGGCCGATGGTCGAACAAAGCAAAGCCGGAAGGGACGCATTGGACAATCATCTTACATTGCTGAAAAGACTCCGTAAATCAGCCCAGAAAGAAGCTGACGCAGAACTGGACGACTTTAAAGAGTATAAAGAGAAATACTCCGATATGCCTTACTCCGAATATCAGAAAATGAAACGCGAGCAAGTGAAGAAAGGAGGCAAGAAATGAAAGTGACCGATATCAACCAGTTTAAAGGTGACCTGAAGACTCAGCTACAAATCTGGGCGGAAAGCAAGATAGACGGAATCTTCCCAACCAAGCCGCAGGTAAGAGGAATCTTAAAGAAGGGATTGAACAACTACATGTATCGCGTCGACGACAAGCTTGACAAGATGATTGATAACTCCCTGCTGTTTCTCGGTGATGAAAAAGGCATGATCGATACGGATGCTGTCTTTGACACATTCGTAGGGATGTTTAAAGAGATGGACATCAAGGAGTATAAGTTGGGAATGATCCCGGTAACCGTTGGAAAAGGTGAGATCGTAGCCACTATTCCTCACAATCCTCTTTTGGATATGATTGTCGGCGATCTGGGTAAAGTGACCATATCCGCCGAGGATATACTTGAAATTAAATCACTATTATAACTAAAAATATGAAATATCTCGATATGATGAAGAAGGCTAAATCCGAAGGCGTTGCCTCGGAAAAGGCCATGTGGAAAAGCGTAGAAGGAGTAGATGAGATCCTTTGCGTTGTCAAAGAAGAGCATCCGGAGATGTATATGTCCTTTATGCGTGACCAGCATGAGGCGCTATACGGTCCCCACTACGATAAGCATTTCGCAGAGATGGACGTAGATAAGATCAGGTACACCAACGCTGCCGGCGAAAAGAAGACCGGCGCTCATTGGAATGTCGATCAGATCCTCGAAGCAACGAAGACCATGCCGTTCCCGTCTGGAACAACACCCTGGGACAAATACGTTGCATTCAACTCGTTTTATTCCGATATGTGTGCGGTATTGGATGAGGCTACTCTCTTGAAGGGTGCTTACCGGTTCTACTTCGCCGACGAAGATGCTCCGGCCGGCAAGATCTGGGAGTACATGACAGCCATGATCTATGAAGACTAGCCTTGACATATTGCTGGAACAAGCAGACGACAGATATCATCACGACTTCTGCCGCCTGCTTATGGTCATGCTGTGGAACGCTTAGAGAGGCTCCTTGAATGGCTTATACCTGTCGCTGTCTTGGCGAAGGTTGCGTCCTTGTGTTTGTCCCTGGTTATGTAACCGGGGATTTTTTATGCCCTAACGTTAAATAATGTAGTAAATCACAATATTTCTCTCTTTTTATTTGGAGCGTATCACATTAACTACTATCTTTGTAACATCAAAATAAGAGATAAGGTAATAAAAAATAAAAAAAATTATGAAGACTTTAAACATCAACGAAATCGTAGAAGCAGCAAAAACAATCGCTAAAGAAAGAGGTGAAAATATATTCTTCGGAGTAAGAGGAAATATCATCGAAGGCTGTCGCAATCGTAAGACTTCTGAAGAGTACGAGTTTGATGTTGAGAATGAAGAGTCTATCTATGATAATACAAGAGATGAGGTTGCTACTTCTATTATCCTTGAAGCAATTGATTCATTAAAAGGTGATGATGAAGTTGTTGTTGAGTTTGAAGAGGCAGAAGAGTCTGAATCAGTTGAAACATCAAATATTAATATTAATCCTTGTAATGAGTACTTCCTTCGTTTTACAGAAGACGCTGAAGGTGATCTAAGAAGAGGAACCTCTTTGTTTAAAACAGGCAGCATGGATAAAGCTGTAGAGCTTGCGGGTCTGTGTGGATTCTCAATCGACTTAGTAGGACTTTCTAAGTCAGAGATTGAGAAAAAGGTTGCCAGATATGCTAGCATGTTCTCCTATTATTCTAAAGGCTGTAAAGCCGTAATCTTTGAAGGTGAAACAGTTGAGAATAACAAAAATGGAGAAGGTGTAGTATTTAAGCCCTACAGAATAGAAGGATTTGTAAAATTCTAAGATATCGAAAACTCTTAATACTAAATAATTATTAACCAACAATTTATAATCATGGAAAAAGTGAGTAAAAAAAGAAGAAAAATCATCACAGACAGAGAAGAACTGCTTGTTTGTCAGCAATATAAGGATGGCTGGACACTTAGAAAGATAGCGACGTATGCTAACATCTCTCAGACGACCGTGATGGCAATCTTAAGGAGAAGGGAAGTTTCTCTCCGAAACGGAAAACAGATCACCGAAGAGCAGGAAAAACAGGTAGTAGATCTGTATCTGTCAGGCGAAAAGATTAAGGAGATAATGTCAAAAACCAGCGTAAGGTCTGAACAAACAATCTACCGGATCATCAACAATGCTGGAGTAGATAAGAGGAGGCAATAAAAAGAGCATGAAAACAACAATGAAAAAAACGATGGAAGAGAATAAATACGACCAAGAATCGATCAGAGAGCTGCTCACCTGGGCGCAGAATACATTAAATAACAAGACCTACCCGGAAGGGGAACTGGTCCTGGACAAATGCATCAAAGTAATAGACTGTAAAAGTCATATAGAGGCAATGATCCAAATGATCTCTAAGAACTGGGAGAATCCGACGTTTTACCCTACCATTGAGATGTTCCGGAGATTTAGAGAGAAACTGGAAGAAATATAATGCATTTTTCTTATATTTGTAGCGCCGACAATAAAATTACCAAAAGTAGTAGGATGCTCCTACTTAAATCTATCCAGTTTTTGTGTAAAAAGGCAGCCTAATAAGCTGCCTTTACTGTTTTATATTACCTTTTTTATCTTCTTGAATCCTTCTAAGACGGATTTTGGCATAATCTTGGCATAGATTTGTGTGGTCTTTATATTTCGATGACCGAGCATTTTGGCAACGACTTCAATAGGAATTCCCGATCCTAGTGCTATAGTCGTAGCAAAGGTATGCCTGCCAATATGTGTACTAACCGGTTTTCTGACTCCCGAAGATGAGGCTACCAATTTTAGCGTCCTGTTATAAACATCATATGCAAGATGCGGTAGTTGATAGTTATACTTATCAAGTATAGCAACCACCGGTGGCAATAATACGGCAAAGAAGGTAACTCCGGTCTTTAATCGCGCATCTTTTAGTATATAATCGTCTCCATATCGTTCAGCCTTTGAGAAATCGACATTCATCAAATCTGAATATGCTAATCCTGTATAGCATTGTACGATAAACAGGTCCCTGGCTTTTGCTTCTAACGTTGAGAGTGTTTTATAGTTCCTGATAAGGTCTATCTCCTGAAGGCTAAGAACCGTCCGTTCGCGTGGAGTTCCGAGGCTATCATGGAATTTGCTATAGGGATTTTCGTGCATCTTCTCAAATCGGATAGCTTCGTTGATATACAATTTGATGACTTTGTGATAAGTATGTATGGTAGTCTGCATCATAAGATGTCCGTCTACCTTCCGTTTCTTAAGGTACTCATCAAGCAGGATAATGTTTGGATATGTTATATCCGAAAAATTGGTTAAGAACCTGTATTCGTTTTTGAGGAAATTAAGCACCTTATGATGCTGCCTTTGTGTACTGGCACAGGTAGGACGCTCTGTGATTCTTTTCTCCATGAAACCGACAAATGTTTCATGAATGTAGTCTTCATTGATCCGATCCAAATGGTCAAAAGAGAACTTTTGTTTATTTGAATCTAGGCGATCTACTAAGGCTTCAATTTCTGCAATCTGCCTATTGACTCTTTCGTTGAGGCGTTCTGCATCATCAATATTGACTATACGTCCACCTCTATATTGGTTTTTGTATAGCTTAACTCCGGTAGAGATGAACTTACGTTTTTTCTCATACCTAATTTCAATCTGTAGAAGTCCTTTTTTCTTAGAAGACGCTTCTTTTTTTCTGTCGAAAATCGACCTAATTTGTACTCTGTTCATAACGCATTTTAGTTTTAAAAGTTTTGGTATCCATTTGTTAAAAACGGTATCCTCTTTTGGTATCCTAAATGCGTATAAATCCGTATAAAGCCTTATAAAATTGTATGTTCTAAAAATATGTTCTCTAAAATATTGTAATCTCTAAACAATTAAAGCACAAGTAGTTACGTTTTAAAATCGTCCCAAACTCGTGCTTTATTTAGTGATCCGCCTGGGGCTTTATTTCTCTTGGTGACTAGATTCTTATTGACTTCAACACATGTTTCTCCATACATTCCTGAATCATTCCATGCTAAATAGCCATAGGCATGTACTTTCCCATTTTCTCCTATAATATAGGAGTGTAATGTCTTATTCCCTTTTTTTAAAAAGCCTAAATGTATGCCTTCGTCGTTATAGATAGCTATTGCGTAAGGATCATATTTGTTGTCGGTTTCTGCAATCGCATACCCATTGAACTTTCCCACCATAGAAACGGGGAGATTTCTGTAGAAAACTCCTGCTATTGAAAATTTCTCATATCCCTTTCTCGGAGATAAGCCGATGCATTTATTTCCGATATAGTACTGCTGTTGTGTTGTCGAGTTTTTTGATTGATCAACATGCTGCTGCGCTTTTGATGTATCATTTTTGTGCTTTAAATAATATGGATGCTGAATTAAAAAAGAGACTAAAAGAAATACCAATAGTCCCAGTGCAAATAACCAATTTGTAATCACGTTTTATTTACTTGTTTTCGTTATTATATGCTTTTAAATTAAAACCGTCTTTTGAGGTTTCGTTTCCGGTACAAATGATCAATTTTAAAAATGAATCATTTGGTGGTCTTAAATTATCTAGCTTCCCTGTTTTGGCGTGGCTATATAACTTCATGTTACTTTCTACTCCTAAATTATTGAGTAGATTTTCTTTTTGTATTTGCCCAGCTATCTTTAAGTCAGCCAAAGCCTTAAACAAGGTGTCATCAATGTTCATAATGCTTACATATTGACTTTTATCAATATTGTTGCCTTCGTTATCTCTTGCGGTCTTATACATTTCACCTTCTCCTCGAAAAAGCCACTCGGTGGATATCGATGGTAGAGAGTCTATAAGACTAGAAGGGTTTTAAGCGACATCGATGTGCTGCCATTAATTTGCTTGTTTAAGTTAGATTGAGGATAACCTGTAATCTTACTTACGGCATAAATAGATATGCCACATTCTTTTAAAGCTGTCGTAATGCGCTGCTTTACAATATCTTCCATGTCTTTGTTATTTAGATAAATTCTAAATATAGCCCAATTGGGCTAATAATTAATCTTTTTATTTGACTGTTCGCCTATTTTAGACTATATTTGCATTCGTAAAACATAAACGGATACAAAAAGGGCTGTTAGAGAAGCGTCCCTAATTCTATCACTGCTTATTTAGTCGTTTGCAAAGATAGACAGTCCTTTCGAATTATCCAATGATGTATGAGGTGTTTTGCGACAGAATTGACGGTTTAGTGGCATTTACCGTATAGAAAGATATTTTAAAAGCTCTTCCGAGTAAATATTCAAATGCCACAATAGAATATTGAAAGGAAGAGCTTTTTGTTAGATAACTGACAGAAGGAGGAAATATGAGTGATACTGAAGCGATTTTAAGTGTGGTAAAAGCTCTCTATGGAGAGATCCAGGAGCTCCGGATGGCCATTGAAGGTCGTAATGCTTCCGAAGTGAATTATAGCTTTGATGAAGCTTGTCAATACTTGAAGATCAGTCGTACTACGCTTCATGAGCGAATGAGAAGAGGTGAATTGTCTTGGGCTACCAAGATTGGCGGTAAATGGCTCTTCCCTAAAGAAAAATTAAAGAAATATGCGGGTAATCAAAATTGAATTTTGAATGCGTATATATCTATATAAAGCCCCATGTTCCACCCCTGTGAAGTGTCTGGTTCATTTTAATAAAACTTTTTATACGTTGAGGCCTTTCTTGACGAAGACCAACAGTTGAACGGTTCGTGAGAATAGTTCTTCTTTTTTAATCTGAATTCCAATTTAATAACATAAAAAATAGTATAATGAAAAAAAAGAAGATTTCCCAAGGAAGTAGCGAGATTTTTCAATCCGCACAAATCATTTAGCAAAAGAGGTACTCATCAATATGAGAAGTCCAAAGAATCAAGTTATGTCATAGCCTATAATGGCAGAGGAACTGCCAGGAAGGTGATGGACGAAAATGGTAAAATAACCTATGAATAAAATCGTATGGCAATGCACATGTTTTTTGAAGTCCGTATCCGTTACGAAAAGACGATGGAGAACGGGCAAAACAAAAAGGTCAATGGACCTTATCTGGTCGACGCTCTCAGCTTTACAGAAGCGGAAGCTCGAATTATTAACGAAATGACTCCCTTTATCTCTGGTGATTTCAAGGTAAAGGCAGTCAAGGAAGTAAACTTCTCAGAGATTTTCTTTTCCAATGAAGAGAGTGCTGACACCTACTTTAAAGCAAGACTGGCATATGTAACTCTCGACGAACATTCCGGCGCGGAAAAGAAAACCTATACGAATGTCTTAGTACAAGCTGCCGATCTACGCGATGCCGTAAAGAAGCTGGATGAAGGCATGAAAGGCACGATGGCTGACTACAAAATCGTCTCGATTGCCGAGACTAAGATTATGGACGTTTACCTATATAAGCCGGAGGAGGAGAAGTGATGAAATTAATACAATTTATCATATCAATCCTCCTTGTAGTCTGCGCTATTGGTATGCTGATCGGGGCTGTGGTGAATCCCAGTCCTATGCAGGTGTTGTCTATTATCGGTGTCCTTATCATCTGTATTTTATGTTTTGTAATAACTAGGACGACTTATAAAGAGCTGGTAGATAAGAAGAATTAAAAAATATGGTAAATGGAAAAGAATGAAATTTTAGAGAGCTACTGTGCTGTCCGCCGCAGTGCCGCCGGCAATCCCAACACCCCGGTAGATACCCTTGTCGAACTGTCGAAAGATAGCGACTGTGCTGTCCGCCGCAGTGCCGCCGGCAATCCCAACACCCCGGTAGATACCCT
>ENA-OYCI01000130-OYCI01000130.1-human-gut-metagenome-genome-assembly--contig:-NODE-130-length-17227-cov-4.873515_pt1 | contig 17227 bp, 9 predicted proteins | sample MGYA00243455_ERZ652877 | MGnify/ENA primary metagenome ERZ652877 (study PRJEB26926, sample SAMN06164419) | human gut metagenome | biome: ENVO:00009003; feature: ENVO:2100002; material: ENVO:00002003...
ACAGCATAGTCTTAATAACATTCCCTCAAAAAAATATAAATTCTTCAGCATCTTTTCCCGAAAATATCGAGATATTTTCGGGAAAAGAACATATACTTTTTCAAAGGCAGGTCCAAGTCCACGTAAACAACTTATAATCAATGTAAAGAATAACAAAAATCCCAAAAAGGAATATCCAATAAAATAATTTGTCAATACCCCGGATTTTGTTTCAGTACCCCATTCATCACTATTACCTTTTCAGGTATCGGGAAAACAGTTGTATAACCGTTTTCTTCACCGGGAAGCTGTGGACGGAAGCTATACGGACGAGTGAATTGACGGAAACGGATCAAGTCCTGACGCCTCCAGCCTTCCCACGCCAGCTCCATCTGCCTTTCATCCAGCAAGTTTTCAAGAGTTGCTTCACGATACGAAGCTCCTACTCTGGCACGGACTTCATTCAATTCTCCTGTTCCATCTTCGCCATTTCTCACTTTGGCCTCACTCATCATCAGCAACACGTCAGCATAACGGAACAAGACAATATCATTATCCATCAACTTTCCATCTTTTAATGCTGTATTATCCACTTCATATTTCTTCATACGTGCTCCAGCTGTTTGTTCATATACCGAATTGGAAACATCGAGGGCTATTGCCTCTGGGTAATATACCAGCGGAGTGCCATCGTCGAGCAGAATAGGATTTCCCTGTAAATCGTACACCTCATCGGCGAAATAGCAGTAATCGAAACGAGGATCAACTTTCTCTGTGCCATACCCAAAAGTCTGCAAAACCTCAAGCGTTGCACTTGAACCATTTTCACCTCCTAATCCATAGGCCTTTGCATGATTATAGTGACGGGAGCGGAACAAATATTGCATCTGGTTGGTGTATAAAGTCTTGCTCATCGGTATTACAAAAATATTTTCCTGAGAAGACTCATTGAATATGGCAAAATTTGAAGAATAATCTTTTTCTAACTGATAACCCATCTGAGAAATCTGTGTACAGTAATATTGTGCAGCTTTCCAAGCATTGAGATTTTCTCCGTTTACAGTAAAGAAGATTTTTCTGCCATCCGGAAAGACACCATCTGTCCAGTCGGAATCCATATATACTTCAGCATTCAGCATCAGCTTAGCCAACAGAAAATAAGCAACAGGCTTTGTCATTCTGCCATAATATTCACCAGGAATATTACTTTTCTCTTCGCTCAGGAAAGGAACAGCCTCCTGCAATTCATTTACGATAAAAGTAAAAATCTTATCACGCTCTGCCTGTTTCATTTCCGCACCGGCCGCATCGGAAGTAACAAGCAGAGGAATGCGTCCGAATAAATCCATCGCATAATAATAAAACATAGCACGAAGGGCACGTACCTCTGCCTTATAAGCCGGAAGTTCTTTATCAGTATGTGTCGCTGAGAAATGTTCAATCTGCTCCAACGAATAATTACATAGCTTAATACTCTGGAACAAGTACTCCCAAGTATTCAATATGGCATCGCTATTTACTCCCCACTGATGCAGGTAGAGTCCTTGCCAGAATCCACCATCATACCAGTCACCTCCACGGGTGGGCATAATAGCCTCATCGGTCGTAAAAGTATTCAGGTCATAGATACCTCTCCCTGTTCCCTGCAATCCCTCACTGTCTTTATAACTGCCTACACAGTTATAAAGCGATGCTACACAATTCCGATAGAGAGCCGGCAGTGTAGAATAAGCATTATCTCCCAATAAACCATCCCGAGGATCTTCTTCAAGGAAACTGCTGCACGATATACTGAACAACGAAGTGCAAGTCAAAAATAATATATATATTTTTTTCATGGCTAAACATTTAAAAATTAAGACTTAAACTAAGAGTATAGGTACGCGACAACGGATAAGTCCGTTTATCATCAACTCCCAATGTAGAGTCTACGGTCATACTGTTTATAAGAGGGGTTAATCCCGAATAGCCGCTTATTGTTCCCAAGTTGTTGATAGTGAACGCCAGACGCATGTTATGTAAAAACTTCGTATTTTTCAGAGGAACATCATATCCTACTGTCAGATAATCGAAATTAATATAATCTCCATCCTCCAGCCAATAATCAGTTGCGGTCTGATCTTTTATCATTTGTCGGGGAGCTTCCTCCATTACATTATAGTCGGGAAGAATATTCATATTCATATAAGTCAGTGAAGTTCCATTATATATTTTATGTCCGAAAGCTCCGTTTATCTGCAACGATACATCAAAACGTTTATACCGGAAACTAATGTTTGAGCCAAGCAAGGTCTTAGGCATAGCCTGACCTGCCACATAACGGTCTTCTCCGTCTTCCAGATTTACACCTCCCCCATTCAAGTCGGCGATTTCATATTTATATCCACCATTACCATCGGGAACCAATCCGGTACAGTGAGGAAGATAAAAAACTCCCAAAGGCTGTCCTACAATCTGATATACAATATTATTATATCCTCCATGAAAACCTGCCCCGTCAAGTCCGGCTATAACAGTATACTCCGAAGCCGAAATATATTCGCCATTATACATACCATTCAGCGAAAGCAACTTGTTCTTCTGGAAAGTTATATTTGCATTGATATTCAGCTCCATATCCTTAGTCTTCAATGGAGTAATACCAACAGAGATTTCTGTACCGCTGTTACGCATAGAACCAATATTGGCGAGCAATGTATTGTAGGTAAAAGGAGGAACACTTACCCGATAATTATAAAGCATATCGGTTGTCTTAGAGTTGTAATAATTGACAGACAACAGCAAACGGTTGCCATAAAAGCCCACATCGAAACCGGCATTGAAAGTATGTTTTACTTCCCACTTCAGATCGGGATTGATATTGCGTAATGTTTCATAAGTCACTACAGGAGAATTTCCGACAGGTGCGACTCCATTGGGCCGGACTAGATTCATCGTCGTATACGAATCTATACCTCCCTGATTTCCAGCGAGTCCATAACCCAGGCGCAACTTCAAATTATCAATCCAGGTAATCTGCTTCATAAACTGCTCGCTTGACACATTCCATGCAGCAGAAACAGACGGGAAAAAGCCCCATTTATGATTTGCTCCAAACTTTGAAGATGCATCTGTACGAGCATTGACTGTCAGTACATAACGGTCGTCATATGTATAATTCACTCGTCCCAGGAAAGACGCCAGATGAGGTTCCTCATAATATGAACCTGTTCCTTCCCAGGGACGCAGAGCTCCAGCCTGAAGATTGTCGAACCCCATAAGATCGGAAGAAAAGTTTGTTACCGTAGTATAAAATCCGGTATATGTATTTTTCTCCAGCTCTGCCAATCCCAATACATCTATGAAATGCTTTTTCAACTGTTTCCGATATGTAAGCATTGCATTCCCTAAGACAGATTCCGAACGGCGGTTTCCACGATACGCCTGTCCGTTTGCCCAGACTATAGTGGGCAAATACTGTGAGTTCTCTGTATCATTATAAGTATACGAGCCGAAAAGAATAAATTTCAGGTCGGGCGACAAATTAAAATTCAAACGGGCATGAGCACTGAAATAAGAAACATCATCACGATCATTGACCTCCATCCAAGCCAAAGGATTGGTTATCTGGCTGGCAGTAGTTATCTGGTCCCAAGCGTCGGTCGTATAATCTTTATGGTTAGGGAAAGTAGGGTTAAAAGCCGCTGCCGAATAAAAAGTTTTCTGATAATCGAACAAATTCCGGTTTTTCTTGACTGATCCAAACAGTCCAAGTTCGCATTGGATAAATTTATCGAATATATCTTGCGACATATTCATATTCGATGTAAAAAGCTTCATGCTTTCATTCTGTATCACTCCCTCACGGTTCAAATAGCCCAAAGAAACACGATAGTTGGAAGCATCTCCTCCACCATAAAAAGCGATGTTATGATTCTGCTGCAACCCTAGTTGTTCTATTTCTTTTTGAAAATCAGTATTACAGCCTTTATCCAGAATAGAAATTCCATTCTCGCTTGTTACTTTCCGATATTCATCGCCAGAGAGCATATCCAGATGACGATAAGCATGGGCAATGCCAAAGCTTCCGTTGTAATTAATACGCGTTTTACCAGAGATTCCTTTTTTTGTTGTAATATTAATCACACCCGAGGCACCACGAGAACCGTACTGCGCTGTTTCTGAGGCATCTTTCAAGATTGTAAAACTTTCTATATCGGTCGGATAGATCGAAGTCAGCATACTTAAATCGCCCAACACCCCATCTACAATTATCAATGGATCATTACCACTTGTCAACGAAGTGGTTCCTCGCATTCGGACAGATTCCAGAGCCGCTGTACCATTACTGCTTTTCATGATAGTCAATCCTGGTACTCGTCCCTGAATAGCTTCCAGCGGATTAGTTATTTGCTCTTTATTCATTTGCTGTTCGGTAATTTGTTCTACCGAACCGGATATGTTCTTCAGTGTACCCCGAGCGTATCCAACCGTTATCACACTATCCGGAAGAGTTGTAATCTCTATTTGTGCATTTACAGGCTGATATAACCATAAGGTTAACGAACAGACAGCAATATACTTCGATTTTGCTTTCCGATATTTCTTCATAAGAATCAGATTTTAAATTAAGGATAATTACGAAATTAAGCAAAAAGGAAGAGAAAAACAACCCTAAAGCCAAAAATAAACGTCCTGATGTTTATTCTGAAAACCTGTATTTTCAGAAAACATCAGGACGTCTACAAAAATATATAAACAAACTTATCTGCTCATCATTCTTCTGGAGCAAACATAGGGTCCCATGCCGGCAGACGGATTGGCTTCTGCTTCAAAATATTCAGTACCTTTTCTGGTACATATTTCTTTTCTACTACCAGACGGAACATATATTCGTCAAACCACTCATCGGTCATAATCAGATGTCCCTTATAACCAGCCTCTGCTCCCCAACTGTTTTCAACCATCCATTTCTTCGGCTTACCGTCTTTATCCAAATCTACAGCCATCAAAGTCATAGCATGGCTGGATCCACTGGCAAAGGTCTGGACACGCTGTTTCTTATTCATTCCGAACGTAGTACCCATCAGTGATTCATAATCAAAATTCTTTAAATCGAGAGTACCACGCTTACTGTCTAAGAATTTCGCGACGTCACAAGAGAAATACATCATTGTACTATCCTTTATTGATTCAATAGCCATTGCTTTTATATCCTCAACAGGTAAATTGACGTAAGTCCAGTTCTTTCCATCATAAACATGACGGTCAAAATCTATTTCGTAGCATTTATAATATTCACGACTGGGGTCGTTCATCAGCATGACATAATTATTGGTTAAGTCATTTCCCAAATATTCCTGATAAAAAGACTGTGGAGTATACTCCTTCGTTTCACCGTTCATAGTCCAGGTAAAACGTTCCACAGGTTCACCGAATGCTAAGGCAAGCATACGATAAACGGTAGAAAGCATTTCTGTCTTTTTAGCTTCAAGTGCAGAAACCTTTACTCCTTTTGCAGCCTCATCACGTAATTGCAGACCGAACTCTCTCAACTTCAAGCCAACCAGACGAGCTATCTGTGATGTGTTTTCACTACTATAGGTTTCTGGCATAACCGAAGACGGAACTACTCCATACTTACCTATAACATCTGAAATACCAGTAAATTGTCCTCCGTCGCTTATAGGATTGCGGAATAACCACTCTACCATCTTATCATCCATTGGTTTTTCACGCGTGTCAATAATCCCCTGCAAGAAAAGATTAGCTTTCTCTAACTGGTCGTAGAAAAAGCAATAGTTCTGAGAGAACTCCATTTCGTCCAGACCATATTTAGCCATCATTTGAGCACGCAATACGTTCAATCCGGTAAAAAGCCAGCAACGTCCAGACTGCTGCTGGTCTGTTATGCCATGTGAAACAACTTTATTGGTGAAGTTAGTATCGAAATTAGCCAGATTTTCATGATTTTTCGCAAGTACTGCTATACTGGTTTCAGCCATGGCATTATAAATAGCCTTATCTGCCGGCGTATGCTTATAGCTGCTTTTAATTTGGTTCAACATGTCTTGTGTAATTCCCCCCTGTTGAGCCTGTGCTCCCAGTGCCATTGCCATCAGGCATGCTAACATTATGTTCTTCTTCATATACCTTAAATGTGTTAGTTTCTAAATAATGTGCCAAAAGTACGAATTTGTATTTTAAAAATAATAAAATAAGAAGGTAAAATATAGATTACTTCGAGCGATATTTGTAATTTTGATTAATTTTTGAGTCATACCCATGAGCAAGTTCAGAAGTATAAAACATATTGTCCGATCTACCATCATATTAGCTTTGGTATGCTATTTCGGAATTATCGCCGTTTTGAGTATTCCTTTTATTCAAAAACGGCTATCCGATTTTACGGCTCAAGAGCTCAGCCGTATCATGCAGACTGAGGTCAGAATCGGAAATATCGATTTAGGACTGCTGAACCGTGTCATTATACAGAATGTATATCTGGAAGACAAGTCTGGCAAGGAGCTGCTGAAAATAAACCGTTTATCTGCTAAGATGGAGTTATCGTCTTTATTACACGGCAAAATACGCATCAGCAGTGTACAGCTTTTTGGTCTGAACGCTCACCTCAACCGTCCGACCCCTGACAGTAAGACTAATTTCCAGTTTGTACTTGATGCATTTGCCTCAAAAGATACAATCAAGAAAAAATCAACCATCGATTTGCGTATTAATTCCGTATTGATTCGTCGCGGACAGGTCTACTATGACTTACTTTCCGAAGCTCAAACTCCTGGACGTTTCAATTCAAACCATTTAGGCATACAGAATCTTTCAGCAACACTTTCACTAAAAGCCTTAACGCCTGATTCTCTCAATGCGCAAATCAAACGTATAAGTTTCAATGAACAGAGTGGATTCAAATTAAAGAAACTGGCACTGAAAATTACAGCCAATCACCATGGATTACAGGCAAACAATATTGAGGTTTCTTTTCCTAACAGTGAGCTGAATATAGATACGCTTGCTGCAACATACGACAGTGCTTCATCTGCTCCTGTAATAAACAATGACACACGGTATATGGCTCATATGAGAGCTCGTATTACATTGGCTGACTTTGCCATGTTTGTACCTGCACTAGCTCATTTCAATGAAGCTATAAACCTGCGCATGTCGTTGGACGGAAAAGGATATCAAACCAAGTGTATAGACATTTATATATCAAACAATACTCAAAGTCTTTTGCTGAAAGCAGAAGCTATGATAAACCACTGGAACGAAAAAAATAATATGTTCCTTTTTGGTAACCTGTCGCAACTGGAAGTAGATAAAGAAGGTATTAACTGGTTACTTTATAACCTAAGTGGCAAAAACAATGTTCCCGATATTCTGAAACGGATTGGGGACATAAGTTTCAACGGAGATATTTCCGGTTATCTGAATCAATTAACAACACATGGCACACTTCTTACAGATGTAGGAAGTATTCGGGCCAATGTAACCATGCACTCCGATACATTAACCCATCTACGTTCTTATTCTGGAAAAATAATCAGTCCGGAATTACAATTAGGGACCTTGTTAAACCAGGAAAAGACACTGGGAAGCACAACATTCGACATAGAATTGCAAGGTTTCAAATATCATGACGGCAAAGCTGAATCATATATTAAGGGAGTGATTTCTTCGTTTACATACAAGCAGTATGAATACCGCAACATCATGCTTGACGGACAATATACTCCAGGAGGATTTAACGGAAAATTATCTTTGGACGACAGCAATGCAAACATTGAAATAAACGGACATGTTGCAACACGACAAGCTGTGCCTGATTTCAATCTAAAAGCTGTGGTACGTAACTTCCGTCCTAACGATCTGAATCTGACAGACCAATATAAAGATACAGATATGTCACTGAATCTGACTGCCGACTTCAGCGGACACTCCATTGATGACATGCAGGGAAAAATCAGTATTGACAGCGTACAGGTCAACGCTCCAGAAAAAGATCAATGTTATTTCTTAAAAAACTTAAGCATATTTGCCGGAAACGTAAGTAATAGTCAGGAAAAACAAATAGAAATCCGTTCTCCTTTCCTCAATGGCTTTGTCAAAGGGAACTATTCTTACCGTACTCTTCCAGCAAGTATACTGAAGACATTGCAACGGTACATTCCGTCATTACTCGTTCTCAACAAGGAATTGCCTGAAACAAACAATGATTTTCAGTTCAATTTCCAGTTGGAAGATACAGAGTTATTCTCAAAGGTATTCAAAATCCCTGTTGAACTATACATGCCGGCTACATTAAACGGATATTTTGATGATAACCGTACACGCTTGCAAATTAGAGGTTATCTTCCAGCATTTGTTTACAACGACTCATATTTCGAATCAGGAACGTTATTGTGTAATAACACTTCAGATGAACTGCAATGCCAAGTGCGTATAAACAAACGTCTGCAAAAAGGTGCAATGATTAATTTGGCTGTAAATTCTCGGGTCAGCGACGATAAATTAAAAACTACCATCCATTGGGGAAATAATGTTCCTTCCACTTTTAGCGGTATGGTAGAAGCTATTACAAGTTTCCATAAATCAGAAGAAAGTAATCGCTTATCGACGATGATAGACCTGCGTCCAAGCAAAATTATTTTAAATGATACGATATGGAAAATACATCCATCACAAATAACCATTGATAAAAACCTGATAGAAATCGACAACTTTCTATTTGAGCATCAAAACCAATATGTGCGTGCAAACGGACGTATTGGAAAGGAAACAACAGACTCTTGTCTGGTGGATTTGAGTAATATCGACTTACAATATGTAATGGATATAATTCAGTTTCATGCAGTTAAATTCAATGGTCTAGTAACTGGACGTGTCCACTTACATAATGTACTTAACAATCCGGTGATGTATACCCGACTCAACGTAAAAGACTTTTCGCTGAACGATGCTTTATTAGGTCAGGGAGATATAAGAGGTGAATGGGACAATGAATTAGGAGGAGTACGCTTACATGCCGACATAAAAGAGAATGACCATTACTTCACTAATGTAACCGGGTATGTTTCGCCTAAGGAAAAAGGATTAAACTTAAATATTCAGGCAGGAGGTACAAATCTTTCCTTCCTGCAACCTTTTGTAGAGAATATATTTACAAATATGCAGGGAAGAGTCTTTGGACGCGTCCGATTATACGGCCCTTTCTCCGGACTTGACCTGGAGGGATGTGCTCAAGCAGATGCCAGCATGAAAGTAAATATCCTTAATACATCATTCACCGCTCATGCAGACTCATTCCGTATAAGCTCAGGGCACTTTGCCTTCGACAACATACAAGTAACAGACCCCGAAGGACATACAGGGTTAGTTAATGGCGCACTCAGACATACAAAACTAAAGAACCTGATGTATGATTTCCGGTTCAACACAAACAATATGCTGGTATATCACACGGAAAAGGAAACACCTGAATTTCCTTTCTATGGTAAAATATATACAACTGGAGAAGTGTTGCTGCGCGGAGGAAACAATACACTTACTGTGGACGGGACATTACGAACTGATCCACAAACAAAGTTTACATACGTAACCGCCACAGCAGCTGAAGCAACCAATACACAATTCATAAAATTTGTGGATAAGACTCCCCGAAGACAGCAAGAAAACATTCAGACTGAATTATATCATCATTTAAACAAAACAAATAATAAGGAGGAAGAAGACACTCCTACTGATACCCACATTAATCTCCAGATAGAAGCAACTCCGGCTGCTACCATGCGTATCGTCATGGATCCTATAGCAAGAGATAACATTTCTGCAAACGGAACCGGCAACCTGCGTATCAACTATTATAATAAAGGAGATTTCCAGATTTTCGGTAACTACAATATCGAAGAAGGAATATACAAAATGAGCATGCAGAATGTTATCCATAAAGATTTCATCCTGCAATCAGGAGGAACAGTTTCATTCAACGGAAATCCACGAGAAGCCAATCTGGATGTACAAGCTGTTTATACCGTTAACTCTGCTTCATTAAATGATTTAGTGGCTGATGCTTCAAATACCAAAGGAACTGTAAAGGTAAACTGTTTACTGAATCTGAGAGGTAACCTGACGGCTCCTACATTAAAATTCGACCTGGACTTGCCGACCGTTAGCGATGAAGACCGGGAATTGGTACGAAGTTTAACCAGTACAGAAGAGCAAATGAATACACAAATTATTTATTTGTTGAGTATTGGAAAGTTTTATACCTTTGATTATGCCAACAATGCCAATCAGTCGGATGCAACAAGTTCACTGGCTTTCAGCACACTTTCCGGACAGTTAAATAATATGCTTTCTCAAGTAATAGACAGCCAGAACTGGAACGTGGGAACCAATTTAAGTACAGGCGATAAAGGGTGGACTGACGTAGAGGCAGAAGCTATTCTTTCAGGAAGACTGCTTAACAACCGATTAATTATTAATGGTAATTTCGGTTACCGCGATAATCCTATGCGTAACACCAACTTCGTAGGAGATTTTGAAGCAATGTGGCTACTGACTAAAAACGGTGATTTCCGTCTGAAAGGATATAACCAAACCAACGACAGATACTTTACAAAATCTACTCTGACAACACAAGGAATAGGTTTAATGTATAAAAAAGATTTTACGAACTGGCGCGAATTATTTGACTGGATTCTATTAAAACGTCGCAGCAAGCGTAACAGCCAATAAGAAAAGAACAACAACATTATAAAACAAACTATCTCATTATGGAAAAGAATTATTTCTTACCCGCCGAATGGCATCCACAAAGCTACATCCAGCTGACGTGGCCGCATAGCGGAACCGACTGGAACTACATGTTAGATGAAGTAGAAACATGTTTTTTCAACCTCGCCAGTGAAATAGCTTCCCGGCAACCTCTTTTACTGATTGCCCCTGAATATCCAGAAAAATTAAAAGACTTCAAATATAAAGACAATATACATTTTGTAAAATGCCCGACCAACGATACTTGGGCACGCGATCACGGCTTTATCACATTGCTCCAAAATGACGGGACTCCCCTGCTGCTAGATTTCTGTTTTAATGGTTGGGGAATGAAGTTTGCAGCAAATAAAGATAACCTGATAAACTGGAATTTATATCAGAGCAATCTGTTAAAAGGGAGTTATACAAACTGTCGTAACTTTATACTTGAAGGAGGATCTATCGAAAGTGATGGTAAAGGAACCATGCTTACAACTTCTACCTGTCTCCTCGCTCCTAATCGGAACGACGTAATGACGCGTGAGGACATAGAGCTATACTTAAAAGAAAGATTTAATCTTCAGCAAGTTTTATGGCTGGATCACGGATTCCTTGCAGGTGATGATACTGACAGCCACATAGATACATTGGCTAGACTTTGTCCGGACAACACTATTGTTTATGTACAATGTACAGATAGCGCAGATGAACATTATGATGAACTCAGTAAAATGGAAGAACAGCTGAAAACGTTCCGTACACTGGAGAATACACCATACCGCTTGCTTCCTCTGCCTATGCCAACAGCTATTTATGATGAAGAAGGTGAACGTCTGCCTGCAACATATGCCAATTTCCTGATAATGAATGATGCCATATTGTATCCGACATACAACCAACCGGATAACGATCAAAAGGCTGCTCAGATATTAGCACAAGCTTTTCCTGAAAAAGATATTGTAGGAATAGATTGTTGCCCACTAATTAAGCAACATGGCTCATTGCATTGCGTTACCATGCAATATCCGGAAAGTGTAAAAAACAGCAAACATTAAAATTTTAACCGATATGAAAAGAACCATTCGAGTAGGTATCGTACAACAAGCATGTACGAATGACCTGAAAATAAATTTGGAAAAATTGCACCGTAATATTGCTTCTGTTGCACAAGCCGGTGCACAACTTGTTGTTCTACAGGAATTACATAATACCCCCTATTTCTGTCAAACAGAAGATACATCTTTATTTGATCTGGCAGAGCCTATCCCCGGACCGTCAACCGGATTTTATAGTGAAATAGCAGCAGCTTATCATATAGTATTGGTTACTTCACTATTTGAGCGTCGTGCACCCGGACTTTATCACAATACAGCCGTTGTATTCGACTCTGACGGAAGTATTGCGGGAAAATATCGTAAAATGCATATACCAGATGATCCTGCCTATTATGAAAAATTCTATTTCACTCCAGGTGATCTGGGATTTGAGCCAATAGAAACAAGTCTGGGTAAACTAGGTGTTCAAGTATGCTGGGATCAATGGTATCCAGAAGGAGCCAGACTGATGGCATTAAAAGGTGCAGAGCTACTTATTTATCCAACAGCAATCGGATGGGAAAGCAGTGATACACAAGATGAAAAGATGCGTCAGCTTGGAGCATGGGTAACAGTACAACGTGGTCATGCCGTCGCAAACGGACTTCCTGTCATCGCCGTAAACCGAGTAGGACTTGAACCTGATCCTTCTGGACAAACCAATGGTATCCAATTTTGGGGAAATAGCTTCGTAGCCGGACCACAAGGAGAAATTCTTGCACAAGCAAGCAATCTGAAAGAAGAAAATCTCGTAGTAGAGATAGATATGAACCGAAGCGAAAATGTTCGTCGCTGGTGGCCATTCTTGCGTGATAGAAGAATAGACGAATTTGATGAACTGACCAAACGCTTTATCGACTAACAAATTTTCGTTCTAGCTTCAGAACTATAATTAATACAAACATGAGAGTGCCTCAAAATTAAATAAGCATTCCAGAAAGTATAGGATAGTACTTTTAGAATAAAAAAATAGCCGTATCAAACTTTATTTAAGTAATGATACGGCTATTTATCTTATGCAATAATCAGTATTAAACTTCTCTATACAAGACTTTTCGATACCTAATAAAAGGTCAACGTTTATGCCAAAAACCAGGCGAAAACATCAGCAGAATGCCAAATAGCTCCAATCTTCCTATTAACATCATAAAAGACAGTAACCATTTAGCAAGATCAGGAAGAGCACTCCACGAAAAGGCAGGTCCATATGCACCTAAACCAGGTCCAACGTTACCCAAACTAGAAACTACCAGTCCAAAAGACTCTGTAAGTTCAAGTCCCATAAACATTAAAGCTACCCAGCCTACAAAAATACAAATCAAATACAATAAAATAAAAGTATTTACAGTAGAGATAGTAGAAAGAGAAAGTGCCTGCTGATTTACCTTTACGGGTAATACAGCACGAGGATGAATCAGACGGCTGAACTCATTCTTCATATTACGGAAAAGAATAAGCAAACGCATATTCTTTATTCCCCCGCCAGTAGAGCCGGTACAACCTCCTGCAAACATTGTATAAATCAAAAGCATCCATGTAAAATGAGGCCATACATTATAATCATCAGTAGCAAACCCACAAGATGTATGAATACTTGCTACTTGAAAAAATGCCTTCCGAAAAGCTTCTTCCCATCCATAATGGTTTTGCATGACCAAAGGAACTGTGATAAGTAAAGTTACTATACCTACAGACATCAAGAACCATCTACATTCATCGTCTTTGAACAGATTGAAGAATTTTCCTTTCAGGCACATAAAATATAATGAAAAGTTTATTCCCGACAGGACCATAAAAATCGCTATCACATACTCTATAAAAGGAGAATTCCAATATGCCACACTATCCTGTTTAGTAGAATATCCGCCCGTAGCAGTAGTTGTAAATGAATGACAGACTGCATCAAACAAATTCATGCCTCCCAACATCAACAATATCGTTTCCGTTATTGTAAGAAGCAAATATACAGTCCACAGCCACTGAGCCATTATACTGATTTTCGGATGAATCTTATCATGAGTCACCCCTGTCGCTTCAGCAGAAAACAGAACCTGATTTCCGACTCCGAATATCGGTAATACCGCTATCGTAAAAAAGACAATTCCTAAACCTCCAATCCACTGAGAAAAGCTACGCCAGAAAAGCATTCCATACGACAGTGACTCAATATCATCCAGAATCGTTGCACCTGTGGTTGTAAAACCTGACATCGTTTCAAAGAAAGCATCGGTAACAGAAGGTATTTCGCCACTGAGGTAGAAAGGAAGCATTCCAAACGTAGTAAATAAAAGCCATGTAAATGCAACAATACAGTAGCCATCACGACGAGAAAGCTTATTTTCTGCATTACGACCAAGGAACAACAGCACGCAACCGACAGCTGCGGCTAATAAGGTTGAATAAAGGAAATAAATATAACTATGTTCCTGATAGCACAGGGAAACACCTGCACATAATAAAAACAGCCCACCTTCTATAAACAATAAAATACCCAATATACGGAATATCATTTTGCGATTAATCAAACTATTCGCCCGATTTCCAGTTAAATATTCATTGTGTGTTATAAAGTCTTGCATTTTTCTTATTTTTCTAAAATGAAGTACAAAACTAATGATAAAGATTGAAATAGATTGGATTTTTCATGCAAAAAGATACAATTTAAACCGCATTTATACTGAACATTCAGAAATATTTACGTAATTTGCAACATTCATTAACCAAATTATCTTTTTACACAGTTATGGGTAAATTCACTTTTCATCTGATCAAAAAGCTGACAGGCATTGATATTGAACAATTACAAAACGACAACGAAGCTCTATTAATAAAGAATCAGCAACTTTCATTTGAAGTCAAAGATGCTAATAAAGAAGCAACTTATAAACGTACTCAGCTAACCGAAACACAGGAAGAGTTATCACTTGCACAAACTGAACTCACCCAATTACAAACCTCAATTGCAGAACATCAGAAAGAGATTTCACATCTCCAAACTGAAATATCCAGACTTCAATCCGACAAAGCAACCGGATTGGAGAAAATGCAATATTCTGAACAGGAAATTGTTTCACGAGATAATGATATTCAACAATTAAAAAATCAGCTAGCCGATTCTGAAAGACAGAAAGAAGTTCTAGCTACTGATAAGAAAGAGCTGGAAGCAAAACTGGCTGAAGCAAATAAACAGAAAGAAACTATTGCTGCCAGCAAGAAAGAACTAGAGGCCAAACTGACTGAAGCGGAAAAACAGAAAGAGACTATTGCTGCCGGTAAGAAAGAACTGGAAGAAAAACTGGCCGAAGCAGATAAACAGAAAGAAACTATCGCTACCAGTAAGAAAGAGCTGGAAGAAAAACTAGCTGAATCAGATAAACAGAAAGAGACTATTGCTGTCGGCAAGAAAGAACTGGAAGCAAAACTTGCCGAAGCAGAAAAGCAAAAAGAAACCATCACCGCCAGCAAAAAAGAACTGGAAGAAAAGCTAACTGAAGCGGAAAAGCAGAAAGAAACTATTGCTGCCAGTAAGAAAGAACTGGAAGAAAAACTGGCCGAAGCAGATAAACAGAAAGAAACCATCGCTGCCAGCAAGAAAGAGCTGGAAGCAAAACTGGCTGAAGTAGAAAAACAAAAAGAAATCCTCGAGGCTAATAAAAAGGAACTGGAAGAACAATCTGAAAAATCTTCACAAGATCTTGCAAAAAACTATACAGCCTTGCAAAGAGAACTTTCCGAAACTCAGGAAAAATTAGATGCTATCCAATCTGAGAATTCAACTTTGAAAGCCAACCTTTCAGAATTGCAGAAAAAGATGCATCTTTTATTAGAGAAAAAAGAGCAACTGATTCATGAAAAGGAACAGATGCAAACCGCTCAGCCAGAATCAGACAAGGAAGAACAACCTCTTCCTCAACCTGAGAATGAAAAAGTAACGGCCGAACCGGAAACTCCTCAAAAGGAAGAAGAGCAACAGCCTCATTCTTCGGATATACTGGAAGCTTATCAGGAAATGAAAGCACGGCTGGAAGAAAGTACCTTGCACTATCCATATACCCGAATTACTTCAGAAACAAACGGTTGTCAGTATATTTACGAATCACGTACGCTGCAATTAAAAGCAGAGTTGTTCATCTGGGGAGTAGAAGGGAAAGAAGTGGTGCTAGAAGAAAATCACTTTATCCCATACAACGAGATAGCAAAAATAGAAGGTCTGGAAACACCTTTCGCTACAGACGTCATGACATGCGATTTCTCGGAAGAAGGTAATGGAGAAGAAGTTGCAGAAGCATTGCTTATGGCTATTTGCTGCTATCACCCTATTCACATCACATATCGGGACAAAAACGGACGAATCTCAGAACGCAATTTATACTGGATTTGCTTCCAACCGCAAGGCATATCCAGTGTCAGACTGCCTTATGAAAAAATATTCCGTGATATGTTCGATGGTGAAATAGATACTGACCACATCATGGCCATGTGCGCACACACTCCCGTTCCACGGATATTTATTATCAACCAGATATTAAGCATTCAGATTTATGATGCTTTTGTCACGACACGCAAGGGAATTGATATACAAATAGACGGTATGTATTATGCCGTACTGGCTTCGCAGTCGGAAGCTGCCGATATGATTTATAAATGTCTGCCCGAACAGTTTAAGAAGCTGCCTGCCGTTATCAGTTACCGGGCACATTACTGGATGCTGGAAGGTGACTATCAGAAAGCGATGAAATTATATCTTTCGTTTGCTCCAGACACAGAAGTGGAAAAAGGCAAGACTTGGGCTGCTATGAACATCGCAAACTTCGATAAATTTATCGACAACGATGTGGAAGCTGAAAAATTTTTACAACTGAAAGAAGCGCTGAAAGAAGAAGGTTGGCCTATCTAATAGTCCAACTCCTCACAACCGAGCGTTATCTCTCCAAAGGGAATCATGGCGTTAAACAGACATATCCGGGAATACGAAGAAAGGTTTTCTACGGATATGTCTGTTTCTATTATCTGCTTTCTGTCAAGTAAAAACTGACGCTGCGTTCCTTTCAGCAACGGAAAAGAAGGGGTATGCCATTCTGTTCCGTTCCAGAGGGCGACATTGGCAATCGATGTGTCGGTAATCCTGCCATTCTTCACAATCAGTATATCATCTTTCTCTCCACGCAAGGCAAAAAGCTTGTTCAGCATGCTACGGTCTGCACTTTTCAGTTCGTATGCGATGTCATCACAAGGTACCAGTTTCAAGCTAGAAACCTGCCTTATCGTATATGGAATATATACAACCTCCTCTATGTTCTCTCCATATACTACCCGGCAGCGTGTCCGTTCCTGCCAAGGTTCTGGCTTCAGAATATCCTCTGTCTCTTATACACATCTCCGAGCCCACGAGACCCTAAGACATC
>ENA-OYCI01000145-OYCI01000145.1-human-gut-metagenome-genome-assembly--contig:-NODE-145-length-16365-cov-6.188841_pt1 | contig 16365 bp, 10 predicted proteins | sample MGYA00243455_ERZ652877 | MGnify/ENA primary metagenome ERZ652877 (study PRJEB26926, sample SAMN06164419) | human gut metagenome | biome: ENVO:00009003; feature: ENVO:2100002; material: ENVO:00002003...
CTCGGAGATGTGTATAAGAGACAGATATTATTGTGTGCATTTGCTGCCACAACATTATTGTCTTCCTGCTCCGATTTTTTGGATAAATTGCCGGAAAATAAGGTAGACGAAGAGAAAGTTGACTATACGAACCTGAATAATATGTACCAGCCGGTGTCTGGTGTTTATGCCAAATTGCGTCAGAGAGGTTCTCACTGGATTGTATGGGGAGCTACAGTAGTACGTGATGATGATGTTTCTACCGGACGAATTGATGATCAGGCTGATTTGGTGGCTATAGATCAGAGTTATAATTATAATGCAGGTTTTTGGGGAACCAATGAAGCATGGATGGTTTACTATGATATCATCAAAGTTGCAAATGCAGCATTGGAAGCCCTTGATAATTATGCCGTAAATATTGTTTCGGAGGCAGATGGAAAACGTTATGAAGAATATACAGGTGAAGTAAAATTTATTCGTGCATACTGCTATTATCGTCTGACAGAGTTATTTGGTCCGGTTACTATCTTGCGTGACAATAAGCAGACAGATATGACTCGCTCTACAGTCAATGCTGTTTATCGTTATATGCTGAGTGATCTGGAATACTCTATGACATATTTGCCACGTATCCGTCCTAATGAATATACAGACCGTATCGGAGCTGTTTCTGCTTTTACAGCTGAAATGCTGGCTGCTAAAGTTTATATGGAGCAGGGAAACTGGTCGGAAGTTGAAAGACTGACAGATGATATTATTGGTAGTAAGAAATTCTCTTTGTACAGTGATTTCAACAATCTGTTCAAGATTCCAGGTAAGCTTTGCGATGAATCTTTGTTCGAAATGCAGTTTACTGATTTTGGAAATGGTTCGGGAGAAGTTGTTGTTTCGGATAGCTGGTTCACATTCCAGGGACCTTTGAATGATGGTAATATATCTGGATGGGGCTTTATCAGTCCGACCAAAGCTTTCCGTCAGTGGGCTGCAGAACGTGGTGAGACTATTCGTGCTACTACTACTTTCTTAATGGCAGGTGAAACTACTCAGGAAGGTGATTTCATTAAAGCACCAGCTAGTGATGTTGCTCCAGATTGCTTTAATGGCAAGGCATATACTCCGTCTAACCAGATGACTGAAGGTCGCACAGAGTATGGAACAAATAATAATATTCGTGTATTCCGCTATGCAGAAGTCCTTTTGATGAATGCGGAAGCTAAAGTTCGTCAGAATAAAGATGGTGATATTTCATTCAATTTGGTTCGTAAGCGTGCAGGAATGCCTGAACTGGAAGATGTGACACTTGACCAGATTATGGACGAACGTCGTATGGAACTTGCTTTAGAATGGGGTGAACGATATAACGATTTGCGTCGTACCGGAAAACTGAGTGAGGTATTAGGTCCGTTGGGATGGACTTCTGGAAAGGAATATTATCCGGTTCCTACAGCTCAGATAGACATCTCTTCTACTTTGGAAAATGAGCCAAAGGATGAATAAAGGTAGATAGTTTTTTTGAAGGTAGCTTTCAGGAGCTTATCACGTATGTGCAGGTGATGCTCCTGAAAGTATTATAAACCGATAATCTGTAAATTCTTATGTGGAAATATTTTTGTGGTCTGTGTGCATTGTTTTTGCTTTCATGTACATCTACGTCCAAAGAAAAAACGTTAAGTATAACCGAACAGACAGCATCTCGTCCGGATTCTTTTGCTTCGGACAGCGTGATGTTAGATTATATACAAAAGGTGCATTTTAACTATATGTGGGATGGAGCAGAACAGACATCCGGTCTGGCTCCTGAACGTATTCATCTGGATAGGAACTATCCTCAGAATGATTCTTCAGTAGTTACTACGGGGGGAAGTGGATTTGGTATCGCAGGTATTCTGGTTGCTATTGATAGAAAATTTATTTCTCGGGAAGAAGGAGTGGCACGCTTACATAAGATCGTCGACTATCTTACACGTGCCGATCGTTTTCATGGAGTATGGCCTCACTGGCTTGATGGACCGACAGGGAAAGTTAAACCTTTTGGAACGAAAGATGATGGAGGCGATCTGGTGGAAAGCTGTTTTGTTATGCAAAGCTTACTTTGTGTCCGCCAGTATTTCGAAAATGGTAATCAGGAAGAGCAGCAGTTGTGTACAAAGATTAATAAATTGTGGCATGAAATGGAGTTCGACTGGTATCAGAATGGCAAGGATGTCATCTATTGGCATTGGTCGCCCTATTATGGCTGGGAAATGAACTTTCCTCTCGAAGGCTATAATGAAGCTTTGATTGTCTATGTATTAGCTGCATCTTCACCTACTCATCCTGTTCCTGCTTCTGCATATCATAATGGATGGGCGCGAGGCGGAGATATCAAAACTTCAGCTACACCATATGGATTGCCTCTGGAATTGAAGCATAATGGTGCGGAAGAATTGGGAGGACCGTTATTCTGGGCTCACTATTCGTATATAGGACTTGATCCTCGTAAGATTAAAGATAGATATGCTGATTACTGGAATGTAGTACGGAATCATGCTTTATCCGACTATAGATATTGTGTAGAGAATCCTAAGAAATATAAAGGTTATGGTGAAAACTGCTGGGGACTTACAGCCAGTTATTCTGTGAAAGGATATGCTGCACATTGTCCGGGTGAAAATGATTTGGGAGTAATTACTCCTACTGCAGCTTTATCTAGTTTCCCTTATACTCCTGAAGAATCAATGCGTGCCTTGAAATATTTCTATTCAAAAGGTGACAGCATATGGGGAACTTATGGCTTTTATGATGCATTTTCAGAAACGGATAACTGGACTGTACCGCATTATCTGGCCATTGATCAGTGTACAATTGCGCCAATGATAGAAAACTATCGTAGCGGATTATTGTGGAACTTGTTTATGAGTTGTCCTGAAATTCAGGCAGGACTGAAGAATTTGGGTTTTGAAGTTAAGAAGTGATTTATTTTAATTAGAAAGAAATAATGAAAAAGACAACATTCTTTTTAGTGACTTCTTTGTGTATGTCGGCTGCTATGTTTGCCGGGAACAAGAAATCACTGTTGCCTAAAGATGAGGGTAATATGGATAAGTTCGTGACCGAACTGATGAGCAAGATGACTCTTCAGGAAAAATTAGGTCAGTTGAACTTGCCTGTAACAGGTAATATAACAACGGGACAGGCTAAAAGTAGTGATGTAGCCGGAAAAATCAGCCGCGGAGAAGTAGGAGGCTTATTTAATCTGAAAGGAGTAAAGGCAATCCGTGAAATGCAGGAACTGGCTGTTGAGAAAAGCCGTCTGGGCATTCCCTTGCTCTTTGGTATGGATGTAATTCATGGATATGAAACAGTTTTCCCTATTCCTTTGGGACTTTCTTGTACCTGGGATATGGAAGCAATAGAAAAATCTGCTCGTATTGCCGCTGTTGAGGCGAGTGCCGATGGTATTTGCTGGACTTTTAGCCCGATGGTAGATATCTGTCGCGATGCACGTTGGGGCCGTGTTTCAGAAGGTAATGGAGAAGATCCCTATCTGGGCTCTGAGATTGCAAAAGCTATGGTCAGAGGCTATCAGGGAGAGAAGATGGAGAGAAATGACGAAGTTATGGCTTGTGTAAAGCATTTTGCTTTATATGGTGCTATCGAAGCTGGTCGTGATTACAATACTGTAGACATGAGCCGTAACAGAATGTTTAATGAATATTTTCCTCCTTATAAAGCAGCAGCAGAAGCTGGTGCTGGTAGCTTTATGAGCTCATTTAATGAGGTCGACGGAATACCTGCAACCGCTAATCGCTGGTTGATGACGGATGTTCTGCGTAATCAGTGGGGATTTGACGGTTTTGTAGTTACTGACTATACGGCAATTGCTGAGATGGTTGATCACGGTATCGGTGATTTGCAAGAAGTATCTGCACGTGCACTAAAGGCTGGTACGGATATGGATATGGTAGCTGATGGTTTCATCGGAACACTCGAAAAGTCGCTGAAGGAAGGAAAAGTCAGCATGCAGGATATCGATACAGCTTGTCGTCGTATGCTGGAAGCTAAATATAAGTTAGGTCTGTTTAAAGATCCGTATAAATATTGTGATTTAAAACGTCCGGCTAAAGACTTATACAATGCAGAACACCGTGCTGAAGCTCGTAGAATAGCCGCAGAATCATTTGTTTTATTGAAGAACCAGAACAATCTCTTGCCTTTACAGAAAAAAGGAAATATTGCATTGATTGGTCCTTTGGCTAATACTCGTACCAATATGCCTGGTACATGGAGTGTAGCTGCTACTCCTCAGCGCTATAGCACACTTCTGGAAGGACTTCAAAGAGCTGTTGGTAATCAGGCTAATGTTCTTTATGCACAAGGAAGTAATTTGATGTACGATGCCGACTATCAGACTCGTGCTACAATGTTTGGTCGTGAAATACCTCGTGGAGATGATAAGAAGCTATTAGAAGAAGCCTTGAATGTTGCAGCACAAGCTGATGTCATCGTTGCTGCATTAGGAGAATCTTCTGAAATGAGTGGTGAATGTAGTAGTCGTACAGAGTTGGAAATGCCTGATGCGCAGAGAGATTTATTGGATGCTTTGTTGAAAACAGGTAAGCCTGTTGTATTAGTTCATTTTTCAGGACGTCCTACAGTAATGACATGGGAACAACAACATGTTCCGTCAATCTTGAATGTCTGGTTTGGAGGAAGTGAATCGGCTGATGCTATATGTGATGTCTTGTTTGGTGACGTTTGTCCAAGTGGAAAGCTTACAGCAACCTTCCCGCAGAATGTCGGACAATTGCCAATGAACTACAATCATAAAAATACGGGTCGTCCTCTTGCAGAAGGAAGATGGTTTGAGAAGTTCCGTAGCAATTATATTGATGTCTCGAATGATCCTTTATATCCTTTTGGATATGGATTGAGCTATACAACATTTGCTTATTCAGATATGCAGTTGAGTGCGGATTCTATGAATAAACAAAATGGTGAGTTGACAGCTTCTATTACAGTTACGAATACAGGAAATTACGATGCAGACGAAATTGTTCAGTTGTATATTCGTGATATTGTTGGCAGCATTACCCGTCCTGTAAAAGAGTTGAAAGGTTTTCAGCGTATACATTTGAAGAAAGGAGAAAGTAAGAAAGTTTCCTTTAAGATTACTCCTGAACTTCTTAAATTTTATGATTACGACCTGAATTATGTCTGTGAGCCGGGAGATTTTAATGTAATGATAGGCTCAAATAGTCAGGATGTGTCTGTCTTGAAATTTACTGTTACAGAATAAAGAGAAATAAAAAATCTCTAAAAGAACAGATTATAAATTATATAAAAAGTCATAGTAAGATTTATTTCTGAGATCATGCTATGGCTTTTTCTTTTTTTATCCTCTCCCTATTCTGAAAAGTATTATGCTATGCCGTATGAGATGCTGAATAACATAATTGACATATATAAATACATTTATGTCATGGATGTATACAATAGGGAGGCCTTTAGCAATTTACATATTTCTTGTGTGTTACATGATTGTCAGTTTTGGATATAAAAAAAACGTATTGTTAAATTATCTTTGCTGCAACTTAAATGAGTGAAAGACGTTTAATTAGATTATTAAAGATATGAAAAACCAAATCTTAATCCTGTTTATAGGGTGTTTATTCATATTTAGTGGGTGTCACAAAGTAAAACATGAATCTGATTTTGCAGGCTATGCCATGACGTTAATGGATAGTACTTTGATGTATTATAAAGTACCTGGTCAGGTCCTGTTTTATGAAACATATCCTAAACGTGATGCGGATCTGGTTACCTATTTAGCAGGAGCTGACACCATACGTAAGAATAGAGTTGCTTATTTATGGCCGACTTCAGGTATGTTTTCAGCTTTGAATGCTTTGCAGAAAACTACAGGCGATAAGAAATATGAGAACATGATTGAATCTGTAATCTTACCAGGTCTGGAATGTTACTTTGATTCATTGCGTGTGCCGGGTTGTTATCAATCTTATCTTACAGAAAGTGGAAAGTCGGATCGTTTTTATGATGATAATCTTTGGTTAGGATTAGACTTCTTGGATCTGTATGAACAAACAGGAAATGATGCTTATTTAGCTTCTGCACGCAATATTTGGAATTTTATAGAAAGTGGTTGCGATTCAATCCTAGGAGGTGGAGTTTACTGGTGTGAGCAAAAAAAAGAATCTAAGAATACATGTTCGAATGCTCCGGCAGCAGTGCTGGCTTTACGGTTGTATTCATTGACTAAAGAGATACACTTTTTTAGAATGGGGCAGGATCTATATTATTGGACGAAGAAGAATTTACAAGACCCTGCTGATTATCTTTATTTTGATAATATTACTTTGGATGGTAGTGTAAATAGAACCAAGTTTCAATATAATGCAGGACAGATGTTGCAAGCTTCAGTGCTATTGTATAATCTGACAAAAGAGAATTTATATTTAGAAGAAGCGCAACGTTTGGCATCGGCATGTGGTCAATATTTTTTTGAAGACTTTGTAGCTGAAGATGGCGAATCATTTAAGGCAATAAAAAATGGAAATGTTTGGTTTGTTGCCATTATGCTGAGGGGATTTGAGGAGCTGTATAAAGTAGATCGTAATCCTGTTTATTTGAATAGTTTTAAGAAAACATTGCAATATATGTGGGAACATAACTCCAATCAGAATATGCTGTTTGACGATGATTGCTTTGTAGAAAAAAGAAATGAAAGTAAAGATACGAAGTGGTTACTTACTCAAGCTGCGATGATAGAAATGTATGCAAGATTAGCAAAAATAAAGTAAAATATAATAGTTATGAAAAACTCAGTTAGTTTAAAAAGTGTATTGTTGTGTACACTTATTGGAGCCAGCTTTATGTCAGAAAACGGTTATGCTTCTTCGTTAGTAGAGCCATTTCCTGTTGCAGTTCGTGAGAGTACACAAGATTATGTGTCACAACGTCCGGAAGTTTCAAAACGTTTATTTCATTCGAAAGCTGTTGAGGCTAAGATACAAGAGGTAAAGAAGCTATTGACTAATCCTTATTTAAGATGGATGTTCGAAAATTGTTTCCCGAATACCCTTGATACTACCGTGCATTATCGTACTCAGGATGGGGATGATGATACATTTGTGTATACGGGTGATATTCATGCCATGTGGTTACGTGATTCTGGCGCACAAGTATGGCCATATGTAGATCTGGCTAATGAAGATCCGGCTTTGAAAAAAATGCTTAGAGGAGTGATTCTTCGTCAGTGGAAATGTATCAATATTGATCCTTATGCAAATGGGTTTAATGATGGTCCGGTTGGTGGAGAATGGATGAGTGATAAAACAGATATGAAACCAGAACTTCATGAGCGTAAGTGGGAGATTGATTCTTTGTGTTATCCTTTACGTTTGGCTTATCATTATTGGAAAATTACAGGTGATGCATCTGTCTTTGGAGATTTATGGCTTGAAGCTATTCAAAATATATTGACTACTTTTAAGGATCAGCAACGTAAAGACGGACGTGGCTCATATTCTTTCCAAAGAAAAACAGAACGTGCTTTGGATACGATGACGAATGAGGGATGGGGAAATCCGGTGAAGCCTGTAGGTTTGATAGCTTCTTCTTTCCGTCCGTCTGATGATGCTTCTACTTTCCAGTTTCTGATTCCTTCTAATTTCTTTGCTGTTACTTCTTTGAGAAAAGCGGCAGAAATTTTAAAGCAGGTTAATAAAAAACCAGAGTTAGCTAAGCAGTGTACAGATTTGGCTGATGAAGTTGAGAAAGCTTTACGGAAGTATGCGATTTACAATCATCCTAAATATGGTAAAATCTACGCTTATGAAGTAGATGGATTTGGAAATTATCTGTTAATGGATGATGCAAATGTTCCTAGTTTGCTGGCAATGCCTTATTTGGGAGATGTTGATGTAAACGACCCTATTTATCAGAATACACGTCGTTTTGTCTGGAGTGAAGATAATCCTTATTTCTTTAAAGGAAAAGTAGGCGAAGGAATAGGTGGACCTCATATTGGTTATGATATGGTATGGCCTATGAGTATTATGATGAAAGCTTTTACCAGTCAGGATGATAAAGAAATTCAGTCTTGTATAAAAATGCTGATGACTACGGATGCGGGAACTGGTTTTATGCATGAATCTTTCCATAAGGATAATGCAGAGAAGTTTACTCGTCCTTGGTTCGCATGGCAGAATACATTATTTGGTGAGCTGATACTGAAATTGATTGCAGATGGCAAACTGGAACTGCTGAATGGAATAAAGTAATAAGATGATAATTTGTATTATATCTTATATTTCGAAGCTTTATATAGAAGATGTATAACTTTAAATCAATAAAAATGAATACTAATTTAAAAATGTTAGCTGCTCTGGCGGCCATTACATTAACCTCACCTGTTGCTACTCTTTATGCAACTGTAGGCGGTCAGGAAGTATCACAAGCTGTGATGACAATCCGGGGAAATGTAAAGGATGTAAATGGAGAGCCGTTGATAGGAGTCAGCATTTCAGTGAAAGGTAGGTCGGGACAGGGAACTGTTACCGATATAGATGGTAACTTCACCCTTCAGTGTGAAAAGGGAAATGTGTTGTCTTTTTCTTATATCGGATATAAGACAACAGAAGTGAAGGTCGGAAATAAGTCTGATCTGATGATTACATTGCAGGAAGATACGGAACAACTGGAAGAAGTTATCGTTGTAGGATATGGTACTACTACGCGTAAAAGTGCAGTAGGTTCTGTCAGTCAGGTAAAATCTGAAGCAATCACTAAGCGTCCTGTAGCTAATGTTACACAAGCCTTACAGGGTGCAGCACCGGGAGTAATTGTCCAACAGACAAGCTATAACCCTAACGATAATAAAACTAACTTTAATATTCGAGGTATCAGTACGCTGAATGATAATAGTCCGTTGATTGTAATTGATGGAATTGTGTCTGATGGAGGAAGTTTCAATAAGTTGAACCCGAATGATATTGAGAATATATCTGTATTGAAGGATGCTGGTACAGCCGCTATTTACGGATCACGTTCGGCAAATGGTGTAATCGTGGTAACTACTAAATCTGGTAAAAAGAATGAAAAACCAACAGTACGTTTAAATGGTTCTGTGGGTTGGCAAAATCCTGATATTTTATTCTCTCCGGTAGCTGGGTATCAGAATGCAACCTTAACAAACTTGGCTAATACAAATGTTAGAAATGATCCGAAATTTACTCCAGAGCAGATTCGTGATTTAGCTGCACATCAGAGTGAAGAAAGTTGGTTCTACGATCAGATTATGCGTACAGCTTTACAGCAGAATTATAATCTGAGTGTTTCAGGAGGATCTGCTAATACGACCTATATGGTTTCTATGGGATATTTTGATCAGGAAAGTAATTATGTAGGTAATAAGAATTTCGGAGTGGAACGTTATAACTTCCGTACAAATATAAATACAGAGGTTGGTCGTTTCAAATTGAATGCAATTCTGGCATATACGCGTAATAATAGTATTAGTACTACTGGTAGTAGTCTGGAAATTGACGCAGAACGTGTTCCGACTTACTATTATTATAAAATGAAATCGGCAGACGGACGCTATTTATTGAATGATATTTTATCTGAGTTTAACCCTTTAGGAGCGTTGGAAGCAGGCGGATTCAATAAATATCGTAATAATTACTTAAATGCGAATGTTTCTGCTGAGATGAAGATTATTGATGGGCTTTCTTTAAAAGGAGTTTTGGGAGCAGATGTAATCAATGATACTCGTTTTACCAGAAATAATGCTGTAGAATATTATGCAAGTGAAGACGCTACTACTCCAAGACCTGTTAATTTAGCGAATAATAAAACCAGTAACTGGAATAGTGATGCGTATCTGATAAATACTCAGCTTTTATTGAACTACAATAAAACTTTTGGTAAACATACTGTAAATGGACTGTTTGGTGTTACAAATGAATCGTATACCTATACTGCCAATGAAATTGAAAAGAAATATGTTGATCCAGATTTAGGAATCGGTACAGATACTACTACGGGAGAAGCTGGTAATATAACAGGAAAGACTTCTGTAGACGATACTAATCGTACTAGTCTTACTTCCTTGTTGGGTCGTGTCGGATATTCTTATGCTGATAAGTACTATGGAGAGTTCAGTTTCCGTTATGATGGATCTTCGAAATTCCATAAAGATTACAGATGGGGATTCTTCCCTTCAGTATCTTTGGGATGGCGTTTATCAGAAGAAAACTTTATGAGTTTCTATAAAGAGAAGGTAGGCGATTTGAAGTTACGTACTTCATTTGGTATACTGGGAAGTCAAGCTATCGGTACTTACGACCGTTTTACAACTTATACAGTATATGATAATAATTATGCTTATGGTAATTCGGTTGTTTCAGGAACTGGCTTTGCTTTAGGATTGAATGATTTGACTTGGGAAAAAACAAAAACATTTAATATAGGTGTAGATGCTTCTTTTTTCAATAATCAATTGAATCTTACATTTGATTATTTTTACAAACGTACAACTGATATTTTGATGAAGCCTATAGTTCCTACTGTTTTTGGAACAGATATGCCAATGGATAATATCGGTGAAATGCAAAATCAAGGATGGGAAATAGGTATTAACTACAATGTACGTACAGGTCAGGTTCAGCACGGCTTTAGCCTTAACTTGAGTGACTCTTATAATAAGGTTTTAAAATTCCCTGGTCATGAGCAAATTACAAAGGTTGATGAACTGGAACGTATCATTCGTGAAGGTGTACCTTTGAACTCTTATTATGGTTATAAGACTGACGGATATTTCCAGAGCTATGAGGAGATCGAAGCTTCTGCTATTCCTGTTGGAGGTAAAGTGCAACCTGGTGATGTGAAATTTGTTGATAGAAATAACGATGGAGTTATTGATTCAAAAGACCGTTTTATCTTAGGAAACGCATTCCCTCGATATACATTTGGATTTACTTATAATCTTTCTTGGAAAGGACTTGATTTCAGTATGTTCTGGCAGGGAGTCGGAAAACGTGATATGATGTTGCGTGGTGAATTGATTGAACCATTTCATGAAAATTATTCATATAATATATTCAAACATCAGCTTGACTTTTGGACTCCAACAAATACGGATGCAACCTGGCCTCGTCTAGCAGCTCCAGGTTCTGACTCGAATAAAAATAATTATAAAACTGGTTCTGATATGCAGATTCTTGATGGTAAATATATGCGTTTGAAGAATCTGGTGATAGGATATACACTTCCTAAATCTTGGTCGAAGAAAGTGGGAATGGAAAAACTTAGAGTATACGTGAGCGGAGAAAACTTATTGACTTTCAGTAATAATAGTTTTATTGATCCTGAATCAACTGAGTTTGACTCTAAGATGTCTGCAGGTGGAGCTAATAGTGGACGTTCTTATCCGACATTGCGTTATTATGGTTTTGGTATTGATGTGGAATTTTAATAATGTGACTTTATGAAATTAAAAACATATATGTTGTATGTTGTAAGTGCAATGATGTTATTGGCTGCTTGCAATGACATGGAAAATGTACCTACAAATAAATTTACTGATAATAGTTATTGGACATCGGAGGCAAAGGCACAGAATGTGGTGAACATGGCCTATAGCCAGATGTATGATGCAGGGAAAATGTGGTCGGATGAAAGTTTGAGCGATAATGTAATTGACGGCCGTACTGTAACTGATCAACGTGCTATCCGTAAAGGGCAGGCAACACCTTCTATAGGTGTTTTTGATAGTGAGTGGAAAAATTTGTATGGTGGAATTAAAACTTGCCATGTATTTTTGGAAAAGGTAGATTTGGTTCCTAATATGAATCCTGCTGCAAAGGCTCGTATGATAGCTGAGATTCGTTTTATCCGTGCTGCTATTTATTTCCGTCTTGTAAATTTCTATGGTGATGTACCATTCTTTACAAAAGACATAACACTGGATGAAGCAAATTCAATAAGTCGTACATCTGCTGCTACTGTTCTTCAGTTTATTCATGATGAATTGGAAGATATTAAAGATGATCTGCCAATTAATACTGCTTTATCGGCAGACGAACAGGGTAAAATTACGAAAGGTGCAGTAAGCATGTTGCAGGCACGTGTATACTTGATGGAAGGAAACTGGGATAAAGTAATTACCTATACAGATAATCTTATCAACAATCAAGGTGAATATGGTACCTATGACTTGTACCCTTCTTACAGAGGATTGTTTGAGGAAGAAAATGAGTATAATCAGGAAGTAATAATGGACCGTTCATATGTAAAGAAACTCTTGACTTGGGGAGATATGGTAGATATGGCTCCATTGAGTGTTGGAGGTAGAGCTATAAATCGTGTTCCTCAACAGTCGTTGGTTGATAGTTATATCATGCTGAATGGAAAGAGAATCGATGAACAGGGAAGTAATTACAATAAAGATTATCCATATGCCAATAGAGATCCTCGTATGACTGCTACTATTATATATGATGGATATGATTGGAGCGGTAATGTAAATGATGGAAGCCAGGGTACTGTTATACATATTGATCCCAATACTTCGACAACTGTTGATAAATACGTTTATGGTAGTAATAATACCGCTACAGGTTACTATGTACGTAAATATTATAGCCCACAAGATGCCGGTGATTTGAATTCTGGCTTGAATATCATTACAATGCGTTATGCCGATGTGCTGTTAATGTATGCTGAAGCTAAATTCGAAAAAGGTGAATTTACTGAAGACATTTGGAATATGACTATCAAATGTATCAGAGAAAGAGCTGGATTTACTGATTCAGGTGCATTGGAATATCCTTCTCTGTCTTCAGATGATATGCGAAAACTGATTCGTAACGAACGCCGTTGTGAACTGGCTATGGAAGGATTAAGATGGTTTGATATTAAGCGCTGGAAGGCAGGTTCAGAATATTTGACAGGCAATGTTGAAGGTGCTACTTTTGATGGAGTTGGTACAATTCGTGTAGACTCTTATAACTTTAATGAACAAAGAGATTATTTATGGGCTGTGCCTCAAAGCCAGATTGACTTGAATCATAATTTGGCTCCTAATAATCCTGGATATGCAAACTGATTAACTTTAAATATTTAAATACTTATAATGATGAAACTAAGATTTTTTTATGTATTTGCAATGTGCATGACTGTATTGTTTTCTACATCATGTACTAAAGATATGGAATATAAGGATGTACAAGTTAGTCCTGTAACTCAGTTGTATGAACCGACAGATGGTCAGAGTGTAACACTGGTTGCTTCGTCTACAGCTTCACTTTTCTTTGAATGGGCTGCAGCAAAAGCTGAAGATAGTGGCTCGCCTTTGTATGAGGTTGTTTTTGATAAAGAAGATGGTAATTTTACAAATCCGATTTATCGTGTTGTTGCTGATAATAACGGGGTTCGTAATTATGCAACAATAACTCATAAAGTGTTGGATAAGATTGGTAAAGCAGCTGGTATTAATGGTGGAGAAACCGGAACTGTAAAATGGACAGTTGTTGCTTCCAGAGGTTTAAATTCAGCGATGGCTACTGAAGCAAGAACTTTGACCATTACTTGTTTGAAAGGATTTACTGAATTACCTAATCAGGTTTATTTGACAGGTGAAGCTACTGAAGGAGGAACAGATATTGCACAAGCAGTTCCTTGTTCGATGCCTAATGAATTAGGTGTGTTTGAAGTGTTCACTAAATTGGAGGAGGGTAAGTCTTATCGACTGGTTGATAATAACTCTGCTGATGCCAAGTCTTATTATATCAATGAAAGTGGTGTTATCATTGAAGGTCAGGGTGAAACTACTGTAAATAAAGGTGGTGTTTACCGTATTGTATTAGACTTTACAACGGCTTCTGTCAAGATGACTGAAATCCAGAGTATGGGATTCTTCTTCTGTCCTAGCAATGAGGTTACTTTTGAACTTCCTTATAAAGGTAATGGTGTATTTGAAGGAGAAGATCTGATTGAATTTAAACAGGAAAGCTGGGGTAGAGACCAACGTTATAAGTTCTTGATGACATATGCTGATGGTACAACACAAATGTGGGGAACTAAGAATACAACAGATAGTGCTCCAGGAGAAGCTGCAGCTGATGATCCTTATTTCTATATTGCTGAAACTCCTAATAACCAATGGGATCAGAAATGGAAACTGAATAATGAATTCGATGGAGCTGCTGATGGAGCTAATCCAGGAGCTGTTACTCGTATTTCTGTTATTTTCTCTGGAGATAATTATACACATCATGTAGAACTTGTTAAGTGATAGAACTATGAAATATAAGTTATTATTCTTTTTTATTACAGGAATGCTTTTAGCTTCCTGTAGTAAGATTGAAGATGAATATGTATATGATACTGGTTATGCTATAGACTGGAGTGCGGCAGCAGATAGTGCCAGCTCTACTTTGCCGGAACGTTTTTGGAATGAAGAAGGGTATTTTAATTATGAAAACGATGGAAATGGCACTGGTTTCCAGTATTGGCCACAGGCACAGGCAATGGATGTAATTATCGATGCTTACTTGCGTAGTGGAAATACTAAATACTCCGATCTTTTTACTCCATGGTATGAAGGTATTAAAGTAAAGAATGGCAATTCATATTGGAATAATTTTTATGATGATATGGAATGGATAGCTCTTACGATGGTACGTTTGTATGAAACCACTCAAGATGAAAAGTACCTGAATACGGCTAAAGAGTTATGGGGATATATTGAAGGTGGTTGGAATGAAGAGTATGGCGGTGGCGGTATCGCATGGAAATCTGATCAGCGTTGGAGTAAAAATGCTTGTTCAAATGGCCCTGCTGCTTTATTAGCAATGCGTCTTTATTCAGTAACTCAAGATGAAGTATATAAAAATTGGGGAATCAAAATTTATGCATGGCTGCGTGAGAATCTGTTTAACAAGGCTACTGGAGCTGTTTATGATAATTTAAATGGCGAAACAGGTGAAATTGGTAGTTTCTCATTGAGTTACAATCAGGGTACTTTCTTGGGTGCAGCACACGAATTATATAAGGTTACAGGTGAAGCAAATTATTTAAAGGATGCACGTAAAGCTGCTTACTTCTGTATTAGTGATGCTGGTATGATTGATAGTGGTAATAATGTGCTACGTGATGAAGGTTCTGGTGATGGTGGCTTTTTCAAAGGTATTTTTATGCGTTATTTCGTCAAATTAATCATGGAGCCGGATTTAGATGAGCTTTATCGTAAAAAATTTGAGACATTCTTTAATAATAATGCAGAAGTTTTATGGCGTAAGGGTGTAAATAAGTTAGATATTTTATTTAGTACTAACTGGACTACACCTGCTTCTGGTAGCACTCAGCTTGGTGCACAGACTAGTGGATGTGCACTTATAGAAGCGAGATCCTTGTGGGGTAAATAACTAGGAACACTTGGTCTTAAAAATGTAAAAATACAGAAGTCTTAAGATCTGATTGAAAATCTTTTTTGAAACTTTTTTCTGTTTCTATGGATTATTATCATGAAATAGAAAAAAGTTTCGAAAAGGATTTGAGAAACAATTAAAATCAATAATTGAAAAACACTTTATTTCATCGTGTAAATTTTTTAGTTTACCTCTAACATAAGTAATAATCTTAGATTTTGCTAAAGCTCTGATTGTAATAAATATAACGGCTATAAAGTTGAAAGATAGTTCCATTCAAAATCTTATATTTATTAGTCTTAGACATTTTAAGAACATTGATTTGGGCGATGTATCTTTCTCTTTTTGTAAACGTTATATCATACTTTTTAAAATCAGACAAAGGATATTTGTTTCTTGAATTTTTTTGTTGATTGGGGATTCGGGTATATAAGTAAACGGCGAAAAGGTTGGGATAATGTTTTTAATGGGAAATGATAGGTAAAATCAGGATAGAGATTATGTTAATATAAATTGAGATAGTAATGTCATTGGGTTATAGCTCAATATCTTATAAACCAATGAAAACAAGGAAGTATATCTAATTAATGAAGTGTTTAGGAGTAGTGTACAGAAATTTTGTTTATTGATAACTTTATTTGGATGATAAGAATGCTATGAGAAAAGGAATGTTATTGTTCGGATTTTTTGGAATATTTTGCTGTTGTTCTAATGTACAGGGAAGATCTTTTGATGTCCAATCTCCTGATGGAAAACTTAAGGTTGTAGTCGATTTGAAAGAGAAAATATATTATTCTGTGATTTCTCAAAATGATACAATTCTTAAAGATCAATACTTCGGTAAATTTTTACCGAAAAATTAAAAGTTAAACAATAAAACCGGCAAAAGTCGGTTCAGAAACACTAAAGAGGTCATTGAAATGTTGTCAAAAACGAATGGTTAAGCATGAAG
>ENA-OYCI01000148-OYCI01000148.1-human-gut-metagenome-genome-assembly--contig:-NODE-148-length-16131-cov-6.045534_pt1 | contig 16131 bp, 10 predicted proteins | sample MGYA00243455_ERZ652877 | MGnify/ENA primary metagenome ERZ652877 (study PRJEB26926, sample SAMN06164419) | human gut metagenome | biome: ENVO:00009003; feature: ENVO:2100002; material: ENVO:00002003...
TACGAGATGTCTTAGGGTCTCGTGGGCTCGGAGATGTGTATAAGAGACAGAGTAAGGTGTTAAGCTTATATCTGTATTCCATGCTGAATTATGCAGTGCATAGAAGTCGTTACTACGTTTTGGGCAGATCTGTTCTGGATAGGCAAGTTGATGTACAATATCATTACTTACAGGGTAGCGTTCTATTGTTGTATAGTGAACTTGACGTTTTGAATTATCAGCTTCCAACAGAGTGAGAAATGCATTGAGCCCGGTTCCGAAACCGATTTCCAGTATTCGCAGTGTAGAGGAGGGATGATGTTTCATTCCCATGTTGATAAATATATGTTCAGACTCCGTCAAAGCCCCTTTTACGGAATGATAATGTTCGTTTAGTTCAGGTACGAAAAGTGTATAACTTCCATCTGCAGTTTGTTCTAGTTCTATCATAAATTAAAATTGATATAATAATTATTTTAGAAAAGGCTGATAATACCAAGAGTTGCTGCTACTAATATAGCGTAACGAGCCAGCTTTCCGATGCTCATTGAAATAGTAACAATCCCAATATGAGCTCTCATCAATCCTAATACAATTAAAATTGCATCTCCTACTACAGGCAAAAAAGAGAATAATGCCATCCATGCTCCCCTTCCATGTATAAATCGGGTAGCACGTTCCATTTGTTTCGGAGTTACTCCAAGGTATTTTTCTATCCATTCCATTTTTCCAAGATGGCCTATCCAATAGCAGGTAAGTCCACCTAAAACGTTGCCTGCTGTTGTGGCAATGGTAGACCATATAGGGTCGAGTCCTAAGCCAACACAAGCAAGTAGGACTGCTTCAGAACTGAATGGTAAAATTGTTCCGGCAAGAAAAGCAGATAAGAACATACCAAAATATCCCCAGTCGGTCAGAAGTTGAAGAAATATATCCATAAATTAAATAAGCACAATGCAAACCAGATAACAAGAACCGTAATAAAAGTTATTCGGGTAAATTTATTGAAAGTAAGTGAAAATAAATGTCCTCCCATAAATACCATCGGAATAATAGCTAAAGGAAGTAATGCTTTAATATGAGATGGTTGTAAAACCATAAGAATATTTATCCATACTCCCATGGATAGTATCACTTGTAATAAAATACGAGTTTGTACTTTGTCTTTATATGCAAATCGTAAATAAGGAATACTAAATGCAATCCATAATATTGTGATAACTCCCCATAAAGTATAATAGCTGAAATGTATGGATGCATAATTTATTTGATCAAACTGTAGAATATGCGAAATTACATTGTAGAATTCTTCGGTTTGATCCGTATACAAATCATATCCCAGCAGAAGCCAGTAAGGTAATGTAAAGCCAATGATTCCGGCAAAAAAGGTTTTTCCTTCAAGCGAACGAAGGTTAATCATATGAATATATAGTAGCGGAGTAATCCAAGCTATACAAGGAAGAATAAGGCTACTTAACCCCATCCACAAAAAAGCATGGAATATGGCGGTCGAAGCATGGGGAGATTCATAGCTTTGAAACAGTGAATATAGCATACAAAGAAAGAATACTGGAAGTAATAGTGTAACATCCCATGTATGCAAGAAAGGTGTTGCCGCATAAAACAGAAGAAAAAAAGAAGCAGGAAGCGTCGTACGTGTACGTATCAGTGCAAACTTCGTATCCGTCTCCAGTAGCAGGTAAGTAGTAAGGCTGAATATTAATAACGAGCCAATATTTGCCCATAAATGTGGAGTCGATATGACCCATAGAATAAGTGTTAAAGTACTTACAACTGGAAGTGTGGCACGTCCTGTCGCAACTTCGTATTGAAATCTGTTTCTGGTCTGGATCATGTGACGGATATTGATGACAAAAGAAATGTCACCACAGCTACACTCATTTACTCTTTAAACAGAATAATTGGTGTAGCTGTGGTGATGAATTGAAATATTATAAGTCGAAACCGATATCAGAACGGAAATATTTCTTTTCGAATGAAATTTTTCCGGCATTGGTAAAGGATTGTTTCAATGCTTCTTCCTTGTTGGTACCGTATGAGCTGACAGCTATCACACGACCTCCGGATGTGACAACCTGATTATCTTTCAATGCTGTTCCGGCATGGAATACGATGCTGCCTCCTGCTTTAGCTTCTTCGATTCCTGTTATAGGGAATCCTTTTTCATATGCTTCTGGATAACCGCCAGATACCAGCATAACGCATACTGCAGAACGTGAATCTATTTCAAGTGTCTTTTCATTGAGGTTTCCTGCCGCTACTCCTTCAAACAGTTCCACAAGGTCACTCTTAATGCGCAGCATGACACTTTCAGTTTCAGGGTCACCCATACGGACATTGTATTCAATAACCATCGGTTCACCTTTTACGTTAATCAAACCGAAGAAGATAAATCCTTTATAATCGATGCCTTCAGCTGCCAGGCCTTCTACTGTCGGACGAATAATGCGTTCGTCTACTTTCTTCATCCAAGCTTCGTCTGCAAACGGTACTGGCGAAACAGAACCCATACCTCCGGTGTTCAGACCTTTATCGCCCTCGCCGATACGTTTGTAATCTTTTGCTTCAGGTAAGATTTTATAGTTCTTTCCGTCAGTCAAAACGAAAACAGAACATTCGATGCCACTCAAAAACTCCTCGATAACAACGGTTGCCGATGCATTACCGAACATACCGCCGAGCATTTCTTTCAGTTCTTTTTTTGCTTCCTCTAGAGTCGGAAGAATCAGTACACCTTTTCCAGCACACAAACCGTCAGCTTTCAATACATACGGAGCTTGTAATGTTTCGAGGAAAGCAAGACCTTCTTCCAAATTGGCAGAAGTAATGCTTTTATATCCAGCTGTCGGGATATGATGACGTTGCATGAATCTTTTAGCGAATTCTTTACTTCCTTCGAGTACGGCACCTGCTTTTGACGGACCGATTACTGGAATATTGGCCAATGCAGCATCGTTCTTAAAGAAGTCGTAGACACCTTTTACCAATGGATCTTCAGGGCCTACTACTACCATGTTGATACCATTTGCTACAACAAATTCTTTGATAGCCTCGAAATCGTCTGCTTTTATCGCTACATTTTCACCAACTTCACGTGTTCCGGCATTACCTGGAGCGATGTATAGTTTTTCTATTTTCGGACTTTGGGCAATTTTCCATGCTAGTGCATGCTCACGTCCACCTGAACCTAACAGTAACAGTTTCATATGTTTACAGTATTATGATTTGTTTCTTTATTTTATTTCAAATGATCAAGAAAATAACGGGTGATGTGTTCGTGCAAGTGTACGCGGTCGCGCCCCATCATGTTGTGACCGTCTTCCGGATAGATGAAGAAATCTGGATGAGTTCCAGCGTCAATACAAGCACGTAAAAAACTGATGCTGTGTTGCGGTACACAGGTAGGATCCATTCCACCGATAATTACTTCCAGACGACCTTTCAAGTTACCAGCCTTTAAGCGAAGATTTGATTCCTTATATCCTTCAGGATTAGCTTGTGGAGTATCCATGTATCTTTCTCCATACATAACTTCGTAGAATTGCCAGTCGATAACCGGACCACCAGCTACTCCTACCTTGAAGATATCCGGATAAGTCAGCATAAGATTAGTTGTCATGAATCCCCCGAAGCTCCATCCATGAACACCGATTTTGTCTGCATCAACATATGGAAGTGATTGCAGGAACTTGGCTCCTTGTACTTGGTCTTTCATTTCTTCTGTACCAAGATGGCGGAAGGTACAATTTTCGAACTTAATACCGCGATTATCACTTCCACGGTTGTCAACAGTAAGCATTACATAACCTTGTTGTGCCATGTAAAGATCCCATCCACGTGCATCATAAAAACGGGTATTATGTATCATTTGTGCATGTGGACCTCCGTATACGTAAATAATAGCCGGATATTTTTTGTTCGGATCGAAATTAACAGGCTTAATTAAGCGGTAATACAAATCTGTTTCTCCATCGGCTGCTTTAATTGTTCCTACAGTAATTTCCGGTAAATTGTAGTTTTCCTTCAGCGGGTCGGTTGCTGTAAACAGAGTTGTACCTTTTTTCCCGGTAGTAGGAAGAATACTGATTTCACGTGGAACATTATTCGAAGTGAAGTAATCGATAAGATAGGTTCCACTGGCTGATAATTTGGCCTGGTGAGTACCATCTTCCATACCGATCAGTGTACGTTTCCCATTTTTTACGTTCAGACTGAATATATTAGTCTGTAAAGGAGATATTTCCGTACTTGCAATTATGATTTCTTTACGAGCAGCATTGAATCCTAAAACATCTTGAACTAACCAGTTGCCTTCAGTCAATGGGATTGTTTTCAGATATTCACAATATTGGTCTTCACTATCCTTTCCAGTTTTCCATTCACCTTTCAGTTTGGTTTTTGTATCCATAAGATACAAATGGTTGAAACCGTCTCGCTGTGTCCGATAAATAAACTGGCTATCATCCCAAGGTAAAAATATCAGAGGATGCTGAGGCTCTACGTAACGAGTATGTTTCTCTTCATAAAGTACTCCTATCTTTTGTCCGCTTACGGCATCATATTGAACCAGTTGTGCATGATTCTGGTCGCGGTTCAGTTCGATAACGAATACACTCTTTTCGTCAGGGCCCCAACTGATGTTAGTAAAATAACGGTCAGTAGGATCACCGGCTTGTAAATAAATTGTCTTGCCATCTTTTACATTGTATATTCCGACAGTTACTTTATGGCTTGTCATACCAGCCATTGGGTATTTGTCAGGAACAAGTTCGGCAATGCGTGCTGTAGTATTTACCTGTGGATAATCGGTTACCATACTTTGGTCCATACGGTAGAAAGCCAAGTAAGTACCTTTCGGACTCCAGAAAGTACCTTTCATGATACCAAACTCATTACGGTGTACAGCTTGGCCATATACGACATCCTTTTCCTGCTGTTGGTTCCCTGTAACTTTTGGGTTAACCATGCTGCTGAAATCCCCTTCATGTGCTACATACAGGTCATTCCCGATAGTATATGCCATGTAGCCATTTTCTTTACAGAAATCGAAGTTTGTCGGACCTTCTCCCTGCAGGTTAAATAGATTGACTATTTTCTTTTTGCTGAAGTCATACCATATCATGTACTTTTGTCCGGGAGTACGGTCGTCATACTGGGTAAAAGTAATCACATTACGGTCACCCCAAGGAAGTGAAGCAGCCATCAGTGTACGAAGTGGTTTGATATGACCTGTAAGTTTGTAAGGCATTTTGCCATTTTTCAGCGCTTCATTTACCTCTTCCAGTGTGACGAGTATACTTTCTTTTCCGCTTTTAGTATCTATTTTTTTGATGTTCTCTATATCTGTACGGACACATATATCACCCCACCATTGTAGTCCGGGCATGCTTTTCGGCACAAGATTAAAATAATTATCTCCACCCGGTATTACATCATTGAGGGTGAATGTCTTTTTCTCTTGGGCAGATGAAATTGTTGCTATCATACAGAATAGAGCTATTATTTGAAATATACGCTTCATTTTCAGTGGATATACGTTACTTATTCATTTTCTGTATTTTCTTCGTTTGCACGACGACGGTGCATATAACGAGGTGCGGGTGCCTGCTTAGGGCGTCCGTCATCAGTAGAAGGACGTGAAGGACGATTTTCGCGAGAAAAGTTTTTCTTATCGTTTTCCTTACGTTCTGTTCGGAAACTTGTTTTTTTATCTCCTTTATATTCTACTTTTTCTGCACGCTTCCGTGAACGGGTTTCGTTTCCTTCCCGCTTAGGCTTAAATTCTTTGTCACTGTTTTCACTACGGAAGGTTTTGTATTTTCCATCGAAAATCTGATATTTCCGGAACTGACATTCCAGTGAACCATTAAACAAAGGAACTTTGACTGAGGGCTTTAGTCCAATTTGGTCGAAACATTCGTCACGGTAGCTTAATATCCAGGCATCATTGCCGCTGAATGCATGTTTCAGGCGTTCTCCAATCATTTGGTATAGGCCTAGCAGATCATCAGAAGATATTCGTTCTCCATAAGGTGGATTAGTCACAATGATACTCTTTTCTTTAGGCTGTTCAAATTGTTGGAACGGTTGGATTTTTAGAATGACATCCTTGCTTACTCCTGCTGCTTTTACATTGTGCACAGCAATTTCGTTGGCTTTCGGATTGTTGTCATATCCGTAAATTTTATGGTTAAATTCACGTTCATTAGAATCATCATTATAGATTGAATCGAATAAATCCTGGTCGAAGTCACGCCACTTTTCAAAGCCAAACTCTTTACGGAATACTCCCGGAGCAATATTGCGTGCGATGAGTGCTGCTTCAATAGGAATTGTTCCAGAGCCACACATCGGGTCTATTAAGTCACATTCGCCTCTCCATCCAGTCATCAGAATCATTCCGGCAGCCAACACCTCGTTTAAGGGAGCTTCTACTTGTTCCTGACGGTAGCCACGGCGATGAAGTGATTCACCCGAACTGTCGAGTGAAAGTGTACAACGGTCTTCTGCAACATGGATGTTAATAGCCAGATCCGGATTGCTAATACGTACAGATGGACGATTGCCTGTTTTTTCACGGAAATAATCGACAATAGCATCTTTTACCTTATAAGCAACAAACTTCGAATGGCGGAATTCATTGGAGAATACTACCGCATCAACAGCAAAGCTGCTCATATTATCCAAATAGTCTTCCCAAGAGATACTTTTAACAGCTTCATACACTTCATCTGCTGTTTTTGCAGTAAAATGTTTGATTGGTTTTAAGATACGAATAGCTGTGCGCAAGCAAAAATTAGCACGATACATCATTGCTTTGTCACCGGTAAAAGAAACCATGCGGCGTCCGATTTCAATATTTCCGGCTCCCAACTCGGTGAGTTCTTGTGCCAGCACTTCTTCCAGTCCCTGGAAGGTCTTGGCGATAAGCTCGAATTCTTGATTCATTTTAACTAAATTACGTAATTTCAATTAATTGTGCAAAAATATGAATTTTCGCTTAGCTAGTCAACTGTTTGATAAGGTTTAAATACATTTTATTGTAAAGAAAGTCAACTTTCATATTTTTATTTTATGATATCCTGTTTTGTGAAAATGTTACTGCTGCTTGCTTTACACTCAAGGAAGTTGATTTTTATTTTAAAGAAAAATGTATCTTTGCCAAAGTCTGAATTGAAAATAATAAAAAATGTACTTCAGAATGAAAATCGCTATGAGAATACATGCTATATGTTTTATATTGGGAATAATATTGTCTGTAACATCTTTAAAAGCTGAAGAAGAAAGACTATGGCAACTGCATGCTGTTGATATTCAAGCTCCATATGCTCCTGCTCCTATGGCAAACGGATGTATAGGGATTCTTCCTCAAAAAGAGCCTTTTGCTGTAGAGCATGTTATGCTGAACCATGTATTCGATGCTGCATCTCCTCATGTTGTTAGTCGAGTGATGAGAGGAATTAATCCGTTTTGTCTTTCTATGAAAATAGACAATAAAAAAGTTGATACTTCAAATATCTCTGACTGGCAACAAACGATAGATATGCGCCGTGCTGTACATCAAACAAGTTTCCATACCTTAGAAAAAGCAGATGTATCTTATGAGTTGTGTGCTTTACGCAATTTGCCTTATGCCGGTTTAATTCGTGTGACTGTTCAGGCATGTAAGGATATGTTGTTGGAAGTCCGTTCAGGAATGGGTATTCCAGACGATTATTCGCAATCTTTAATTCGGTATCGTGAAATGGAAGCTGATGGAAATCGTATGTACATGCTTGAATCGGATGCAACTTCTCGGTTTGGATACCGTCGGGTAGCTTCTACTTCTTCTTTTCTTTTCAATGGCGAACAGATAAAGCCTATATATGATGAAGCTACTCGGGAATTGTTTTTTTCGATTCAGCTAAAAAAGGGAGAAACATTTTGTTTCTCTTTAGTAGGAAGCGTATGTTCATCACGTGATTTTTTTGATCCCTATAATGAAGCAGAACGGCAGGTAATTTATGCAGTGCATGAGGGAGAAGAAGCATTGATGCAGGCACACTATCGTCTTTGGGATGAACTATGGCAAGGTGATATACGTATTGAAGGAGATGATGACGCACAGCGTATCGTAAGATTTGCCTTATTTAATTTATATTCTTCTTGTCGTGGAGGTAGTCGCTTAAGTATCCCTCCTATGGGATTATCGTTGCAGGGATATAATGGGCATATCTTTTGGGATACAGAATTGTGGATGTATCCCCCTATGCTTCTGTTGAATCAGGATATAGCCCGGTCAATGCTTGATTATCGCTTTGACCGTCTTCCTGCTGCTCGTAAAAAAGCATTGGCATATGGTTATCGGGGAGCAATGTTCCCGTGGGAGAGTGATGATTCTGGTGAAGAAGCTACGCCTACTCATGCATTGACCGGTCCGTTTGAACATCATATTACAGCCGACATAGGAATTGCCTGCTGGAATTATTATTGTGTAACTCGTGATATGCGTTGGCTGCAACGTGAAGGTTATCCACTGCTCAAAGAAATTGCAGACTTTTGGGCAAGTCGTGTTACTCGCAATCAGGATAGTTCATATTCAATTCATAACGTGACCGGAGCTGATGAATATGCAAACGGTGTTACAGATAATGCGTTTACTAACGGTGCAGCGTCACTTGCGCTTAAGTATGCTTGTCAGGCTGCAGAGATTTGTGGAGAAAAGGTTCCGGAAATATGGCGGGAGATTGGAGAAAATATCCGCATATTACAATTCGAAAATGGTGTGACACGTGAGCATTCCACTTATAAAGGCGAAATGATCAAACAAGCTGATGCAAATCTGCTAGCTTATCCACTAGGGGTGATAACTGATGAATACAGACAGAGACAAGATTTGGAATATTATGCCGAGCGTATAGACCAAAAAGATGGACCGGCTATGTCGTACTCTGTTTATTGCGTACAGTATGCTCGTATGGGAGAAGCAGATAAAGCATACGAGATGTTTCGTCGTTGTTATGAGCCCAATCTAAAAAAGCCTTTCGGAGTTATTTCGGAAACTCCCACAAGTAACAATCCATATTTTATGACTGGAGCAGGAGGTTTATTGCAGGCTGTATTGAATGGCTTTTGTGGACTCCAGATTACGGATGAAGGAATCGTCCAGCTTCCGTCAGCGCTTCCTTCTCACTGGAAACGGGTAACTGTTACAGGTGTAGGTTCTGATAAAAAGACTTATGTAAGAGAAAGGTAGTATGATGTATGTGATGGAGGAGCAATTAATCAAAAAACTTCGTAAGGGTGATGAAAAAGCATTCCGTTTGCTTTATGATCGTCACTACGTATTGCTGTGTCGTTTTGCCAATCAGATTTTAAATAATGCAGCTTTAGCAGAAGAAGTTGTAGATGATGTTATTTTTTATTTATGGGAACATCGGAGTGAAGTTGAGATTCGTTATTCTATCCGTGCTTATTTAATGCGTGCCGTACGTAACCGTTGTCTGAATGAACTACAATCGCAAAGTCATCGTGAAGAACTTCATCTTTCTTCTTTTTTGTCACCGGAAAGTATGGATTTTTTAGACTTTCTGTTTGTTGATGATAAACAGCCGTTAGGTATGCTTTTAGAACAAGAACTGGAAGATGAACTGAAGCGTAGTATAGACGAACTACCATTGGAGTGTCGAAGAGTATTTTATAAGAGTCGTTTTGAACAAAAAAAGTATGAAGAAATAGCCGAAGAACTTGGTATATCTGTTAATACTGTCAAGTACCATATAAAAAATGCATTGGCTTTTCTCCAAAAGCGTTTGGGGAATTATCTGAAGTTACTTATCGTATATATTTTCATGAGCGCATAGATTTCATTTAGCTATTTTCTCTTTTAATGTATTTGGTTGTAATTTAATATATTACCAGTGTTGTTTAGTTCAGATTATGGAAAAATCTCTGAATAAAAGCAAGTAAAATTTAATCAGAATTAAAAAAATGTCTTTTTTTGACTACCCTTTAATTCTGATTTTTTGTCTTTATAGTAAAAGGACCTTTTTAGAATATGAAAACAGAGAAAAATAACGATATAGATTTGCTTATTACCCAGTACCTATCCGGTAAATTAGATAAGGAGGCGTTTGCGCAGTTAAAGGACTGGGCTTCTGAATCAGAAGAAAATCGTATTTATGTAAAAAATAAAGTTGAAATATGGTTTTCTTCCTGTATTGCGGATGAAACTTGTGTTTTTGATAAGGATAAAGCATTTGAATTGTTTCAAAAGCGTATAAATAAAGCTAAACGTTCTAATGAACAAATGCGAAGACTGTCTTGGAAGACATGGGTACGTGTAGCAGCGGTTATTTTAATCATGCTGTTGCCTTTTGCCGGATACTGGCAAGGAAAAGAGTCTGTAAAGCAAACTTTTGCTGATATCGTAGTTGAAGCTCCACTGGGAGCTCGTACCAAACTATATCTTCCGGATGGAACATTGGTGTGGTTGAATGCAGGTTCGAAGATTGTTTATTCTCAAGGTTTTGGAGTAGATGACCGCCGATTGAAAATGGAAGGTGAAGGATATTTTGAAGTAACTCGTAACCCCGATATTCCATTTGAGGTAAAGACAAAGGAAGTTAATCTGAAGGTCTTAGGAACAAAATTTAATTTTCGTAACTATCCAGATGATGATGAAGCTATTGTGAACCTCATGGAAGGAAAAGTAGCCCTGCATAATGAGATAAAATGTATGCCTGAGCTTTATTTGAAACCAGATGAAAAAATGGTGATGAACAAGGCAACAGGTGAAATGAAAAAAACAAGTACGAAAGCCAAACGTTCTAATACGTGGATTAATGATGAATTGTTTTTTGATGAATTACCTCTTAAACACATAGCCAAACGTTTAATGCGCAGCTATGGAGTTGAAATAATCGTCGCAGATTCCTTGCAAGATAAACGTTTTTATGGAGTATTTAAAGTACAAGGAAATACTATAAAAGATGTGCTTGATGCCATGGCGTCTACGAATCAAATGAAATATCGTTATGAGAATGGAAAATATATATTATATCGATAATCTTAAACTATACAATTAATATGAAGCAGGCAGGAACAAGTTAAATTGGTTTATCTATGAAGTAAACCTTTGTGATCTATCTAAGTAGAATTTTATAAAACTTAAATCTTTAATTATGAGGAACTTTAGTAAGGCTATACTTGTAGCCTCGGCAGCGCTTTGCCTAAATTTATCGGCTTTTTCACAAAATGTTTCCTTTTCTGTTCAGAACGTAACAGTAAAGGAAGCTATGGAGCAGTTGAAAAAAACGTCTGGTTATTCTTTCGTGTTCTCATCATCAGATGTAGATACAAGCAAAAAAGTATCCGTATCTGGTTAGAATTCTTCTATTCAGGATATTATTCAGCAAATCCTTCAAGGGCAGAATGGATTGGATTATGAAATCCAAGGGAAGAAAATTATTGTAAAACGACAGCTAACAGGGACTTCTAATTCTCATAATAAGAAAAAAGTGACTGTGAAAGGCAAGGTCTTGGATGTAAATGGTGAACCGATCATTGGAGCTGCTGTTAAAGAAGTTGGAACGACTAATGGTACAGTAACAGATTTTGATGGGAATTTCTCCTTCGAAGCGGATGTCCAAGGTACATTGGAGGTTTCTTATGTTGGGTATAAAATAAAAAAGCTAAAGATAGAAGCAGACCAAATGTTGGCTGTAACGATGGAGGAAGATGCCGAATTACTAGATGAGGTGGTGGTTATTGGGTATGGAACAATGAAAAGAAGTGATTTAACAGGAGCGGTAACATCTATTAAAACAGCTGATATAACAGCAACTCCTACAACAAATGCACTGAAGTCGTTGCAGGGGAAAGTTGCAGGTTTGGATATTACTCAGTCAAGCGGTCAGCCGGGAGCCACAGCATCATTGACAATGCGTGGAAATCGTTCCTTAAATGCAGATAATCAACCTCTAGTATTGGTCGATGGAATAGACTATGGTTCTTTTGTAGATATAAATCCTACAGATATTGAATCAATAGAAGTTTTAAAAGATATTTCTTCTACGGCTATTTATGGAACGAAAGGTGCTAATGGCGTTATTTTGATTACTACTAAATCTGGCGCAAAAGGACAAAAAACAAGAATTGATGTAAATGCTTATATTTCTATTAAAAATAAAGCTAAATACCCTCGTATGATGAACGGGCTAGAATATGCACAATTAAAAAGAGAGGCATATCGAACGACTAATGCTGCTAATCCTGATGAATATATGGATGATGCTTTAATTTTTAATGCAGAGGAACTTGAGTATTTGGAAAAAGGCTATTGGGTTGATTGGCAAGATTTATTATTGGGAACAGGTATTACTCAGAATTATGAAATTAGTATGTCTGGAGGTACAGAGAATACTTCTTATTCTATGTCCTTTGGTTATCAGAATGATCATGGATTATTAAAGAACGATATTCTTAGGCGTTATAATGGTCGTATTAGTTTAGATCATCAAATTAATTCTATTTTAAATGTTGGAGTAAATATTTCATATACGTTTAAAAATCAGGATAAGCGTCAGAATCCTTTGAATTTAGCTAATAAAATTCCTTGTATAGGACGTGCCTATGATGATGAAGGTAATTTTATATTAAATCCTGCTCCTGGTAATAGTTCATCCTTCAGCCCTTTATGCGATGAACAACCAGGTGCTTATGAGGATAATATTCGTTCAAAAAGAATGTTTGCTTCTGGATATTTGAATGCAAATATATTAAAGGGATTAACTTTTAAGTCAACAATAGGACTAGATATAAATGATAGCCGCGAAGGTATTTATAAAGATAGAAATACAATTGGTGAAGGTTATTTGGGTCAAAAATCAACTTCTTCTATTCAATCAGATAATGATTATCGCTATACATGGGAGAATATATTAAACTATACAACAATTTTGGAAAAACATGGTTTAACGGCTATGATAGGTAGTAGTACAACAGTTTCTAATAGCGAAACTGTTTTAGCAAGTGGAGCAAATCAAGCTTCCGCTTTAACATCTTTTCATGACTTAGGTGCCAATGCCGATTCAAAGGAAATCTCAAGTGGGTTAATTGAAACAAAGATGGTTTCTTTTTTTGGACGTTTAAATTATAAGTTCAATGAAAAATATATATTCCAAGCTTCTTTACGAGCTGATGGTTCTTCTGTTTTAGCAGAAGGGCATAAATGGGGATATTTTCCATCTGTTTCTGGTGCCTGGCGTATATCAGAAGAGAATTTTATGAAGAACCAAAATTTTATTTCTAATTTAAAATTACGTTTAAGTTGGGGAATAGCAGGAAATAGTGCTATTGATGCTTACGCTACATTAGGAGGTCTTTCTCAATCTGTTTATGCTTTTGGCAATACTGTAATGTATGGATATTATCCTAGTGCAATTCCTAATGAAGAATTGACGTGGGAAAAAACAGCTACATGGAATTTGGGGATTGACTTTGCTTTTTGGGAGAATCGTATTTCTGGTTCTGTTGATCTATACAAGTCTAATACAACAGATTTACTTCTACCTAGCTTACTTCCAAGTTCTACAGGATATAGTTCTATAATGCAAAATGTTGGTAAGACAGAAAATAAGGGATTTGAAATTACCATGAATACAATATGGTTTCAAGGAGAAAATTTTTCTTGGAATACGGATTGGACTTATAGTTTAAACCGTGAAAAAATTAAAGAGTTAAATAAAGGTGTAACTAGAGATGAAGGAAATTTGTGGTTTGTGGGTTCACCTACTCAAGTGTTTTATGATTATAAAAAAATAGGAATTTGGCAATTAGGTGAAGAGGACGCTGCAAAATCTTTTGGGGGATTCAAGCCTGGAGATATAAAAGTCGCTGATATGTCTCCTAAGGGATCTGAGGGAGAAGGAGTATTTTCAACAGATGATAGGATTATATTTTCACGTGTACCTAAATATACTTTTGGTGTAACTAATAATATCACATTTAAAGATTTTGACTTAATGTTTTTTATTTATGGACGTGTAGGACAATATGTAAAGGACTCTTATACTCAGTTATATAAGCCAAGTGCTTTGGAAAATAGTGCTCCTGTTAATTATTGGACACCAGAAAATCCAAGTAATGAATATCCTCGTCCTAATAGCAGTTACTCAACAAACAATTATTTATTACAATCTTCTTTAGCTTATAGAAAGGCATCTTTTGTTAAAATTCGTGATATAACATTAGGTTATACATTACCTAAGAAGTGGATATCAAGAGCTAAGATTCAAAGGTTACGCATATATTGTACATTAAATAACTTTATTACATTTACCAAATTTCCTAATTATGATCCAGAAAGTGATGGTAGCATGGACTTCCCTTTGACTAAACAAGTATTATTTGGCATTAATTTAGGAATATGATTAAAAAAAGAAATTATGAAATCACTATATTATTATCTAGCATTAGGTTGTTTTTGTTTATCGACTGTAAGTTGTGAAGACTTTTTAAAAGAAACTAATAAAAGTGGGTTAACAGCTGATCCATTTTTTACAACAAAAACAGGGGTGGAGAGTTCTTTGAATGCTTGTTATTCAGGAGCAAGAACTTTTTATGGTCAAGAAGATGGATTTGGAATGACCGAAACTGGAACTGATTTGTTTTTACGTGGTGGTGATAATAAAGCAAATCAGTTGGCTGATTATACGATTGATTTAAATGGCTCTCAAGGGACTATTAGTAATGTATGGAAAAACCTATATTTATCGCTAAGTGCTTGTAATGAAACTCTTTCTTTATTACCTAGTCCTACCTTATCTGAAGCGGAGAATTTGTCTTATGAAGGACAGGCTAGATTTTGGAGAGCTTTCTATTTATGGTTGATAGTTGAAAATTGGGGAGATGTTGTTTTATATACGGAACCTGTTGTTGGAGCCGTAACTGAAGCTCATCGTTCTTCTGTAGATGATTTTTATAAAGTAATATTTGATGATTTGCAATTTTCAGTAGATAATTTGTCAGAAGGTAAATCTATTGATGGAAGAATTACCCAAGATGTAGCGAAAGCTTTTAAGGCGAGAGTTTGTTTAACTAGAGCTTGTGAAACAAAAAATATGAGCCTATATAATGAGGCAAGAACTTTAGCTATGGATTTAATTGGCAGTACTCGCTATTCGTTATATGATAATTATGCAGATATGTGGGATATTGCGAATTGTGATGGCGGAATTAATACAGAAGCTGTTTTTTCTGTAAATTTTACAAATTCAGAATTGGCAAATAGTAATTTTGATGCTACAGCGACGGGATGTGGTAACTCTGGTATTGTTTGTTTTGTTATGAAATATGATAAAGAAGCAGGTATGGAGCGTGATGTCTTGAACGCTCGTCCTTTTCAACGTTATATGCCTTCTAAACATTTATTACAATTATTCGATGAGAATATAGATCAGAGGTATCATGTGACTTTTAAAGATGTTTGGATAGCTAATAAGAACCCATTATCTGAAGCAGATTTAGCAACATATCCTAATATGACTGTAGGAGATACTGCTGTTTATATAATGAAAAATGTCGCTACATCAGCAGAAAAAAGATGGGCATCTACGCGTTATCGGTTGTTAGATATAAATGATGTTTATACAGAGAATGGTTCTCCTATATTACGTTCTCAATATGTTGAAATGCATAAATTTGCAGATCCAACAGCTGCATTTAACCAGTCTTGGTGTCAACGTGATGCTTTTGTAATTCGTCTACCTGAATTATATTTTATAGCAGTTGAGGCTTTAATGCAAACAGATAAAAAAGCTGCGACCGATTTAATGAATGAGTTTTTGCGTAAACGTGCTATTCCAGGGAAAGAAAATGAAATGCAGATATCGGAGAATGAGTTAACTATTGACTTCTTATTAGAAGAACGAGCACGTGAATTATGTGGTGAGCAAATTCGTTGGTTTGATTTAAAACGTACCAATAAATTAATTGAATACGTCAGACTATATAATATGGATGCAAAAGATAATATTCAGGATTATCATATGTTACGTCCTATTCCACAAAGTCAATTGGATGCTATTACTAATAAAGAAGAATTTAAGCAAAATCCAGGATATACTAAATAGGTTATGAAACTGTCTCTTA
>ENA-OYCI01000167-OYCI01000167.1-human-gut-metagenome-genome-assembly--contig:-NODE-167-length-14559-cov-3.833494_pt1 | contig 14559 bp, 17 predicted proteins | sample MGYA00243455_ERZ652877 | MGnify/ENA primary metagenome ERZ652877 (study PRJEB26926, sample SAMN06164419) | human gut metagenome | biome: ENVO:00009003; feature: ENVO:2100002; material: ENVO:00002003...
ATACGAGATGTCTTAGGGTCTCGTGGGCTCGGAGATGTGTATAAGAGACAGAGATAAATCTTTTCATTATTATATGTATATAAGTAAGAAAACAAAGGTGATTTGTGTTTTGAGGTGATGTTTTATAAAGGAAAAATTTAACAGGAAAAAGTTTTTAAAAGGTGTTGACAATACTGTTATTACTGTATATACTGTATATGAACAGTTGAACAGCGAACCGGTAGCTGTCAGCTGCATGTACATGGAAATTAAAAGCGCATATGTAAATCAGCAAAATTAAATTGCGAGAGGTAACGGGGCAATTTTCCTGAAACCAACGTTTGCAGATTATGCGCAGGCTTAGCCTATTACAAAAGCTGAAATTAACAGTTTGCTAAGCTGCGGGCATCAAAGAATGATTTACACAAAATGAAGTGCGCAAATTATGTGCAGGTTTAACCTGCCTGCGGGGAGTGATAGCTATTAACATAATTATAAGCAATTCCGGAGGAAAACCTATTTATGACCAGATATATACTCAGATAAAAGGACTTATCGTTTCAGGTGAACTTAAGGCGGGGGAGCCTCTTCCGTCCATAAGAGCTCTTGCTAAGGATTTACGCATAAGCGTTATAACCACCAAAAGGGCTTACGATGAGCTTGAAAGAGAAGGCTTTATTTATACGGTAGCGGCTAAGGGCTGCTTTGTAGCCGAGCGCAATAATGAGCTTATACGAGAAGAGTATTTGAGAAAAATAGAAACTCTCATGCAAGAAATATGCGAAACGGCTGCTTTGGCAGGCATCCAAAGAGAAGAACTTTTAGAAATGCTGAGTATTATTTCAAAGGAGGAATAATATTTTGAATGCACTTGAGATTAAAAATGTAACAAAGAAATATAAAGGCTTTACCCTTGATAATATAAACTTTACTCTCCCAAGCGGATGCATTATGGGACTTATAGGAGAAAACGGAGCGGGAAAAAGCACCCTTATAAAGGCAATTCTGGGAATGATAAAATATGACGGTACAATTTCTGTTTTGGGAGCAGAGGGAGATGCCGAGCTTTTAAATGCAAAGCAGGATATAGGTGTTGTACTTGACCAGTCCTATTTTCCCGATGGCATCAATGTAAAACAGGTAAACTCCATAATGAAGAACACCTATGAAAACTGGGACGAAAACGAATTCTTCGGTTATATAGATAAGTTTTCACTTCCTCTGGACAGAGCCTTTAAGGATTATTCAAGGGGAATGAGAATGAAGCTCTCCATGGCAGTTGCCCTTTCCCATAAGGCAAAGCTTCTTATCCTTGACGAGCCCACAGGAGGACTTGATCCGATAGTCCGTGATGAGATTGTGGATATCCTCTATGATTACACGAGAGCTGAGGATCATTCAGTGCTTATGTCCTCCCATATTTTAAGCGACCTCGAAAAGCTCTGCGACTATATAGCCTTTATCCATGAGGGTAAGCTTGTGTTTGTGGACGAAAAGGATGCTCTTACAGAGCGATACGGTCTTGTCAACTGTTCTGAAGCTGAGTTTGAATTTATAAAGGATGCAGCCGTGGGAGTGCGTAAAAACGGATATTCGGTTCAGGCGCTTGTTGACAGAGAAAAGGCTTCGGGAATTAAAACTGAAAGCGCAACTCTTGAAGAGATAATAGTATTTATGGTAAAAGGAGCGGGTGAAAGATGAAAGGCATACTTATAAAAGACTTATATGTAGCAGCTAAGCAGTGCAGATATCTTCTTATTTCTCCCATTGTATTTATAGCAATATCGGTTTTCGGTCAAAATACAGGAACACTTTTCTTTGCTTTCTTTGCGTCGCTTCTTATGTCCATGTTCCCCATGACAATAATGTCCTTTGACGAAAGAAGCCGCTGGGATGTATTCAGTATAGCTCTGCCTTATAAAAGAAGTGATATGGTTCTCAGCAAATATGTGCTGTCGATTGCGGGAAATGTCATTGCTTCCGTTTTATATTTTTTCATAAGCTTAATTGTAAATGCAAGCAGCTGGGATATAGAATTTTACTTCTCAATTGCCGTAATCTCTGCATCCTTTGGATTTATTTATACAGCCATAGCATTTCCGCCGATATTCAAAATGGGTGTGGAGAAAGGAAGATTCTGGTATATTATTTCCATTGCCGCCATTTCGGTAATGGGCGGAATTATTGCTGAAACGGCATCAGGACTTTTTGGTCCCACAACAAAACCCATTCCTATGGAGAATTTAAGCGCAGGGCTCATAGCTTTCCCGATTTCCATTATTCTTGTGGCAATATCAGCTCTGCTTTCCATTAAGTTTTATGAAAAACGTGAGTTTTAAATAAGTTTAAAATTACATTAATGTTAACAGCAAAACAGCCTGTAACGGTATTAACGCTCCGTTACAGGCTGCATTTTATTTTGTGTTTTTAAAAGCTTTTACATATTCATAAGGATTTTCACATTCCATAAGTCCTGACATTATGCACACGCCTTTAGCTCCCTTTTCGGCAGCAAGGGGCGCATTTTCACTGTTTATTCCGCCTATTGCATAAACGGGTACAGGTGAAAGGTCACAGATTTCTTTTAAGAAATCAAGTCCCCTCGGCGGTACTCCCTTTTTGCAGTCAGTTGCAAAAATATGTCCTGCCGTAAGGTAATCAGCTCCTAAAACCAGCGCCTTTTCAGCCTGCTCTTTAGAGTGAACCGAAACTCCTAAAAGCTGCGCCTTTTGTCTGATTTGCGGGTTCTCTTCCAAAAGGGGAAGGGGCATATGGATTTTGTTAAAGCCTTCCTCAAAAAGCTCATGGAAAAAAGTGTGGACTATAAGTTCGGCAGAGGTGTTTTCACAAATTCTGCGGCATTCTTTAGCAAGTTTCAGATATTCATTAGGGGATAAATCCTTTTCCCTGAGTATTATTTTAGATACTCCGGAATTTGCTAATTTCTCAATTCGCAGGAAAAAATCCTCTTTGCAAAGCTTTCTGTTTGTAACCGATATTATATCAAACATAGATGTAGTCGCTCATAACAGGCTGGAGACCTGCATCTTTAATAGCCTGATAAATTTCGCTTACAGTGCGTCCGTCGTCGATCTCAAACTGCTCGTCGCCTTTGGCTTCACCTGAATGTCCGCCGATGCCAACGTCAACGCCTGCGGAAATCTTTGTTGCGGCAATTTTAATTATGTTGTTGCGGAAATTTGCATTTTCACGGCTTGAAATGGTGATTGAAGCAAAAGGCATGAAAATTCTGTAAGCACAGATAATCTGAAGAAGCTGAGGCTCATGTACGTCCTTGGGATTTATCTTGTCGTTGTTGATAATGGGACGAAGACGGGGGCAGGAGAAAGCGATTTCAGCGTGAGGATATTTTCTCTGTAAAAGATATGCGTGCATACCTGTTGCAAATGCGTCCTTTCTGAAATCGTCAAGACCTAAGAGCGCTGCAAAGCCTACGCCTCTGATGCCGCCTTTAATAGCTCTTTCCTGAGCGTAGAAACGATAGGGGAAAATTCTTTTGTTTCCGCCAAGGTGAAGAGTTGCGTATTTGTCGGAGTTATATGTCTCCTGGAAAACGGTTACAAAGTCTGCACCGCATGAGTGAAGATAAGCGTACTGGTCAGAGTTCATGGGGTAGACTTCAAGACCTACGACTTTAAAATACTTTCTTGCAATCTTGCAGGCTTCACCGATGTACTGGACGTCTGACATTTTGGGGCTTTCGCCTGTGAGAATAAGAATTTCCTGAAGACCGGTATCGGCAATTGTCTTCATCTCTTTTTCAATCTCTTCTGCATTAAGCTTTGCACGGTGGATTTTATTGTGGCAGTTAAAGCCGCAGTAAACGCAGTAGTTTTCACAGTAGTTTGCAATGTAGAGAGGAGTGAACATGTAAATTGTGTTGCCGAAGTGCTTTCTTGTCTCCTGCTGTGCACGCTGTGCCATTTCTTCAAGGAAAGGCGCTGCGGCAGGTGAAAGAAGCGCTGCAAAATCCTCAGGTGAGCACTGATCATTTCTGAGGGCACGCTTTACATCTTCAGCGGTATATTTGTTATAGTCGTAGCTGTTCATTGCTGAAATAACTCTGTCGAGAATGTCTGAGTCAAGCTGTTCCATTCCCTCCAGATATTTCATATGGTCAATAAGTTCTCTCATAATATAAAATTCGCTGCCTTTCTGATTTTCTTAGCATATGCAGAAATTAGTCCTGCAAGAATCCTGTAAGGGGAGAGGAAGCACTGCCGCCTTTGTCAAGAACTCTTCCGAGACCTGAAAGGTATGCGCTGCGTCCTGCTTCAATAGCCTGCTTAAATGCCTTTGCCATTGCGGGAATGTCTCCGGCTGTTGCGATTGCGGTGTTTGCCATAACTGCAGCAGCGCCCATTTCCATTGCCTCGCATGCCTGTGAGGGACGGCCGATTCCTGCGTCAACAATAACGGGAAGATCGATTTCGTCAATAAGTATCTGAATGAAATCCTTTGTGCAAAGACCTTTGTTTGAGCCGATAGGTGAACCAAGGGGCATAATGCATGCTGCGCCGGCATTTGCAAGATCTCTTGCAGCGTTAAGGTCAGGATACATATAGGGCATAACTACAAATCCCTCTTTTGCAAGGATTTCAGTTGCCTTTATTGTCTCGTAGTTATCGGGGAGAAGATATTTAGAATCGTGGATAACTTCAATTTTTACAAAATCGCCGCATCCGATTTCTCTTGCAAGGCGTGCAATTCTTACAGCCTCATCAGCGTTTCTTGCACCTGATGTGTTGGGGAGAAGTGTAACTCCCTCAGGGATGTAGTCGAGAATGTTTTCTGCTCCGCCGAGGTTTGCTCTTCTCAGAGCCAGTGTGATAATCTGAGCTCCTGCCTCTTCAACGGCAGCTTTAATAAGGTTAAGGGAATATTTTCCCGAGCCTAAAATAAATCTTGATGTAAATTCATGTGATCCGAGTTTGAAAGTGTCCATTTTCTTTTACTCCTTATATTTGGATTAAGGTTCTTCGCAGCCTGTAATGAGCCGCAGAACCATATTTGCCTGATGTCCGGCGCAGATATCAACTCTCGGCGCCATAAGTCCTCGTCCCTCTTCGGCAGCGGAAACTCCGTCGCCGCAAAGGTAAAAGTTTTTCATAATGCGTTTTGTAACTATTGTGTTTGAGCTTTCAAGTCCCGCCATGCCAGATGCCGCCACTATTTTTTTCTGAGGGCATTTTTCGAGAACGGCGTTTATCATTTCCGCCTTTGCTTCCGGTGAGTCAAAGGCTTCACAGATAATGTCATCCTCTGCGAAAATCTCCGCTGCATTTTCAGCGGTAATGCGTACTTGTTCCGCTTTCACTTTAATAAAAGGATTATATTCCTTTATCTGCAAAGCGGTGGCTTTTGATTTAGCCATTCCCAGATGACAAATCCTGTACCGCTGACGGTTGAGGTTGCTCGGTTCTACTGTGTCAAAGTCAATAAGATGAAGATTGCCGACTCCTGTGCGTGCCAAAGCTTCTGCTATGGAGGAACCGAGACCGCCCAGACCTGCAACAGCAACTTTTGCATTCTTTATTTTTTCGTACACTCCGGGAGTGAGTCTTGCTTTCATCATGACGTCAAGGGAATCACGGTCGGGGAGTATGTCCTTTTCAATAAAAAATACATCGTCACCGTCTTTGATAAGGGAATCTTCACTTAAAGCAAATCCGTTTTTAATTGTAACGGTTTTGTTTTCAGTAAACCCCAGTGATTTTCGAAGTTTAAATACACTGCTTTCCTGAGTTTCAAAGGGTTTGCCGTTTAAGGTGATTTTCATTAATAAATCAGCCTCCGCCCACAAAGTTTACTATTTCGAGACTGTCTCCGTCAGAGAGAATAGTGCTCTCATAGCTTGCCTTGGGTATAATTTCTCCGTTAAGCTCCGCTGCTATACGCTCTTTTTTTAGACCGAGAGTTTCGGTAAGCGCAAGTATGGAAGTACCTGACGGTATATCTTTTTCCTCTCCGCTGAGAGTTATTTTAATCATCTCCACTTTGTAACACCTCCGATAAAAGCATTAAAAAAGCAGAAAAGCCCCACGAAGAATTACACCCGCGGTGGTGTACCCCTTCGTGAGACTTTTCCGCTCACTCTGCTAAGAATAATAGCACATCACTGCAAATTAGTCAATAAAAAACTAAAGGGAAAATCAGAGAATGTACATATGGTTAAGAGGTCCGCTTCCCTTTCCTAAATCAAGACCTGCTTTCAATGCACCTGTTATATAACTTTTAGCACAATTTACGCTTTCCTCAACAGAAAATCCTCTTGCAAGTCCACAGGCTATGGCAGAAGAAAGAGTGCATCCTGTTCCGTGGGTGTTGGGGTTGTCCACTCTTTCGCCCTTGAACCAGGTTGCCCAGTTGTTTTCATAAAGAAGATCATCTGCTGTATCTTCAAGATGACCGCCTTTAATGAGCACTGCACCGCTGATGTTTTCGGAAATATCCTTTGCGGCTTTGAGCATATCTTCGCTGTTTTTAATTTCATATCCGCAAAGAGCCACTGCTTCATGAAGATTTGGAGTTATAACCGTACCTAAGGGGAGAAGCTCGTTTTTAAGGGCATCCATGGCGTTCTCGTTTAAAAGTATGCTTCCGCTTGTAGAGACCATGACGGGGTCAACAACAATGTTCTCCGCTTTATATTCCTTGAGCTTTGCGGCGATTATCTTAATGATTTCAGCATTTGATACCATGCCGATTTTAACAGCATCGGGACGTATGTCATTGAATACACAGTCAATTTGCTGAGCCACAAATTCAGGAGTTGCCTCCTGTACGCCGTAAACACCTGTTGTGTTCTGAGCTGTCATAGCTGTTATAACACTCATAGCATAAAGCTTGTGTGCGGTAATGGTTTTGATATCTGCCTGGATACCGGCGCCGCCGCTGCAATCAGAGCCTGCAATTGAAAGTACGGTTTTCATAGATTGTTTTTCCTCCATTCGTCATAAGAAGTTATGTAGTATTTTGAAATTGCCTTTATTTCATCCTTGTGTTTTATTGCCCATTTATCTTCTACGGCGGCAATCATGAAGCCGTCGTTATAAGCGGTTTTGGTGGCAAAATAAGAATCCTCAAAAATAAGGGTGTTTTCTCTTTCTGTTCCCAAAAAAGCCAAAGCTGTACGGTAGATGTGGGGCGTATCCTTGCCCACACCTAAATCGGGACAGGTGAATATTTCTCCGAAGTATCCCAGTATTCCGCAGTTGTCGAGAGCTTTTCGGACTAAATATTTATCCGTTGCCGTAGCTATACACATTGAAACACCTGCATCGCTGAGCGCCTTTAAAAGCTCAGGTACACCGGGCTTGGTTTCATGTAAATTAAAATAGAAATCCTCAATTAAATCATTTATTCCCTGTGCTATCTGTTCCCATGTAAGGTGCGGCATAAATTCATTTTTTATAAGCTTTGACCCTTCAGCAAGACTCAGTGTAATAAATTTGCTGTCAATGCCCTCGGGAGGAGTAATGCCCTGAGATTTTAAATATCTGCTTGCGGCAGTTGCCCACATTCCCATGGAGTCAAAGAGTGTTCCGTCAACGTCAAAAATTGCGCCTTTAAGCTTCATTTCTAGTCACTCCCAAGGCGATTTTTTTAAGTTCGCTGGCCGCTTTTTCAGGCTCGTCGGAAGAATATATTGCAGAGACAACTGCAAGTCCTGCTATTCCCGTACCTTTAAGCTGTGGGGCGTTTGTTTCGTTTATGCCTCCTATGGCAACAACGGGAATCTTTACAGTTTCACAGATTTTTTTAAGTGTTTCCTTTGACATGGGCTTTGCGTCCGCTTTTGTGGATGTGCCGAAAACAGCCCCTGAGCCGAGATAATCAGCTCCGTTTTTCTCTGCCTCGGCAGCCTGTTCGGGGGTTCTTGCGGTGATGCCGATAATCATATTATCTCCCAGCATCTTTTTTGCTTCGGCAATGTCCATGTCTCCCTGACCAAGATGTACTCCGTCGGCTCCTGCTTTTAATGCAATTTCCGGATTGTCATTTATAATAAGCGGCGCAGAGTATTTATGGCAGATTTCTTTAATTCTAATTGCGTCTTGCAAAAAGGTTTCGGGATCTGCGTTTTTTTCACGAAGCTGAATCATTGTCGCTCCGCCCTTTAATGCAAGTTCTGTTTTTTCTTCAAGGGTAAATGCTCCTAAAGCAGATGAATCAGTAATCGCATAGAGCAAAAGGTTTTCTTTTTTTAACATAATGACCTCCAAAATACAAAAGGGGAAACATCTGCGGCAGATGCTTCCCCCGAAAATCAAGAAAAGAAACCTTCCCTGCGTTGGCATTATCCAAATCAGGTCAAAGGGTCGAAGCGCCGCTTCCTCTCAGCCTGCCTGTGCAAGCTCCCCGTGTATTATTTAAATTTTAGCACAATAATATAAAAATATCAATAACCGCCCATTACGACTTCTGCGAAAAGAACAAGAATTATAAGAAAAATAACATTTACTGCGGTGAAGAAAAGCAGATATTTTTTTGAATCTGCATTTTCCGATTTCATGTAGAGCTTAAGAGAGATAAGACTTGCAAGGGAGGCGACAGGTGTTCCAAGACCGCCGATATTGGTGCCTGCAAGAAGAGTGGCAGAGTTATCGGTAAACGGTGCAAGGAGCACAGCGGCAGGAACATTGCTTATAACCTGACTTGCGGCAATAGGTGTAATAAGAGGATATTTTACCATAAGCTCTTCGCAGAATGAGCGCACAATTTCAATGTGTCCCATATTCTTTGCAAATATGAAAAAGCAAACGAATGTAAGGAGGAGACAGTAATCAATTTTCTTGAAAATATCCCTTGCGAAAATAAGGAGGAGTACAACTGTAATTCCAAGAAGGACAAAATAGTTTATCACTCTGAAAACGGAGAGGAGTGACAGAATCAGCAGTCCGAAAAACAGATACTGACGCTTTTTATCAGCAGCTGGAGCTCCTGTGGGAAGTTCGATTTGGGTGATTCGGTTTCCTATGATCAGTACCGAAAGACAAATTAAAACAAGGCTTATGAAAGCTATTGGAAGTACCACCTTAAAAAAGTCAAGGGGAGAAAGGGAATAGTTAGTGTAAAGGAAAAGATTTTGGGGATTTCCTAATGGAGTTGCCATACTGCCGAGGTTAGCGGCGGCAGTTTGGAGAACTACAAGTTTTATGGTATTAGCGGGAGTTGTGACGTTCCCTGCTATCATGATTGCAAGGGGGACAAAAATAATAAGAGCCACGTCGTTTGTTACAATCATGGATGAGAAAAACGGAAGCAGCACAAGGAACAGAGAAAGTACTCTCAGATTCGGAGCTTTTTTAACAAGGAGACAAGCTGTCCTCGAGAAAAATCCGCAGCTTTCGAGTCCCGATGTAACCGCCATAAGGCAGAATAAGAGACAGAGTACACGCCAGTCTATGTAGCTGAAATATTCCGATGAGGGCGGTACAAAGAAGGCGGAAATTATCGTAAGAACCGCCGAAATGCAAAGTACAGTTTCTTTTGAGATGAAAGCTTTAATTTTTTTAAGCAATTAAAATCACCTTCCAGTGATGAGTGATGTATTATCTGAAAATAATTATAGACTCATAATTATTAATGTCAATGTTTTGTATGCTGACAAAAGTCAAAATAAAAAGCGGCAAAAGCCGCTTTTTTTGATAAAGTTTAATTTTCCCACTTTCTGGCGTGTTCTTTGTTCCAGACTTCCGGATCTCCCACATTTGCGTTTTCTGCAATGAAAACCGGGTTTTTTCCGTCTTTGCGCTGTTTCTGATAATCTTTGAGAGCTGCAATAGCTTTGCGTCCCAGCAGAACGATGGCTATGAGGTTTACAATTGCCATAAGTCCCATAAGAATATCTGCAATAGTCCAGACTGTTGTGAAGTCGAGCAGAGCTCCTGCAAAAATTGCGATAATGCAGGTGCATCTGAAAACAAAGAGCCCCTTTTTGGATTCTTTTATAAATTTAAAGTTTGATTCGGTGTAATAGTAATTTCCTACAAGAGAACTGAATGCAAAGAGGAAAATGGATATGGTGATAAACAGCGGACCAAAGGAGCCTACCTGATTGTAAACGGCAGCCTGAACAAAGTCCATGCCTTTTAAGTTTTCGTCAATCGGAACTCCTGAGAGAAGAAGCATAAATGCTGTTGTAGAGCAAATGAGGATTGTATCAATAAATACTGAAAGCATCTGTACAAGACCCTGTTTTACAGGATGTGAAACTTCCGCTGCAGCTGCGGCGTTGGGAGCCGAACCCATGCCGGCTTCGTTTGAATAAAGGCCACGCTTTATTCCCTGCATTACACAGGAACCAGCGAATCCTCCGAAAACTGCTTTGTAGTCAAAAGCCTGCTTGAAAATTTTAGCGAACATATCGGGAACTGCATCAAGGTTTGTAAATGTGATATAAAGACCGAGGCCGATATAGATGAAAGCCATAATAGGAACTACTGCCGAAACAAGACCGCTTATGCGATGAACGCCGCCGAAAATTGTAATGGCTGTAAGCAGAGCAAGAATTGCGCCTACAACAAAAGGCCAGATTGAATTTTCATAGTTTGGAATATAATATTTCAGCGCTGAGCCTGCATTAAATGACTGAAGAGCGTTAAATCCGTAGGCAAAGCAGGCTATTAACAGGACTGAGAAAACAATTCCAAGTTTGCGGCTTTTAAGTCCTTTCTGAATGTAGTATGCGGGACCGCCCACGAATTCATCACCGTTTTTATGCTTGTAAAGCTGAGCAAGTGTGCTTTCTATAAAAGCGGAAGCGGCGCCGATAAGTGCAAGGAGCCACATCCAAAAAATTGCGCCGTAGCCGCCGATTGCTGTTGATGCTGCAACAGCCGTTGCAACGCCTGCAATATTGCCGGTACCTACACGGCTTGCAGTTGAAATCATCAGGGCCTGAAAGGAGGAAATATCTTTTCCGTCTTTCTTCTTTTCTGAAAGCACACGAATCGCTTCCGGAAACAGTCGGAACTGCACAAATTTAGTGCGGAAAGAAAAATAAAGTCCCACTGCAATAAGCATTATTATCAGGATATAGGTGTACATAAAGTCGGAAACGTTTCCGAGAACAGAGTTAAGAAAATCCATTTACTTCCTCCTTGCGGTTTATATATTGTAATTTAAACAATAGTATAAATTATATTGAGATGACAAGCCTAAATATTATACCACAATATGTTGGATAAAGTCGATTGACAAAATACAAATGAAAATGATTTGTAAAAGGGAAAAATAGCGGTATTTTGCATAATGAACAGATAAATATTGCAGTTCAGCCTGAAAATAATTTATCTCAAAAACTGCAAGTCTTGTATTAAAATATGATATGGACTGTACTCATCTAAGTATTATAAAATAAATTCGGAAGCTTCCTAAAAAAGAAAAGGAGTTTACAATATGAATAATATACTCGGTGAAAATTTAAAGAAATTCCGGATTTCCAGGAAATATACCCAGGAACAGTCGGCGCAGCTGCTTTCGGTCAGTCCTCAGTCTGTTTCCAGGTGGGAGAACGGTTCGACTTTGCCGGATGTAATGATGCTGCCGAAAATAGCTGAAATTTATGGGGTGACAATAGATGATTTATATCGAGAGAACGCTGTAGCTTACCCTTCTTTTGCCGCACGTCTTGCCGCTGTTTTTGAATCTACGTCATCTCCCGCTGATTTTGTGAGAGCCGATAATGAATTTGGAAAACTGCTTAAATCAAATGAATGTACAGCAGAGGATTTGCGTCTTTACGGTGTTATGTATCAGCAAATGATGCTTTATTGTCTGGAAAAAGCCGAACGTATATTTGATATGGCAATGGAAGAGAGCAAAGAGAAGGATACGGATTTATTCTACCGCATAAAGCGTCAGAAACTGTTGTTGCTTTTACGAACCGATAAAATGCAAAAAGCAATCGAAGAGCAAAAAGAGATACTCAGTAAGCAAAAGGAAAAAGTAGAAGAGTGGGTTTTGCTTATTTCTGCTTACCATTATTCCGGTGATGAAGTGAAAGCGTACGAAACTGTTCTAAGAGTTATGGAGAAATTTAAAGATGTTGCAGATCTTTATGTTTATGCCGGAGATATCTGCAAAAATCTTGATAAATACGATGAAGCTTTTTGTTATTGGGATAAAGCAATAGAAATTGACGGAAAATGTTATGATGCAAAATATTCAAAAGCGTTTTGCCTTGAGGAGACAGGGGAGTATCAAAAAGCTTACAATCTGTGGTGTGAAATAGCAGAAGACCTCCAAAGAGCTGGCTATGAAGCGGAGCTTATAATGCCGAAACTCCATGCTGCTAAATGTAAAGAAAAATTCTGATACTTAAAGAAAACCTCCGCCGGCTTATATTAAAAGCCGGCGGAGGTTTTTATGTGAACTGACTGAAAATCCCGAAGGATTCATTCTTTATAAATCAGGAAAGGCGATTGAAGTGTTTGAAGATGTTCGATTATGCTGGCTTTGGGATGAAATATATTTTATGAAAGCGGAAAATATTTAGTACTCTCCGGCTTTGCGTCAATATCTTTCAGCATATTATAAAGCAGCAATACTGTATTATCGTTTTGACCGTCCAGCCCAATATTTTCTCCTCTTAAAATTCTGAAAAGAAAATTCATAGGTGCATTGCAAAAATTTTTCTGCGGAGATACCACTCCGAAAGCTGCATCTTCTTTACTGTCACCGAATTCCTGCCAGCTCCATCCGTATCCCGTGCAAAGAGCTTGTCCGAATAATACTCCCAGAGCAACAGCAACATCATCTATACACTCGTATTCGCTCGGGAATTTGCCTGTGGATAGAATATTCTCAACGATATTATATATTTCTTTTGCGGTTTCTTGACCGTTTTCAGGATTGCTGATTTTAAATATTTCTATTGCCTCTTTGCATGTCTGTTCGATTTCCGCTTTAACCTCGGAGTCAAGTTCTCCTACATACCTAAAAAAGCTCTCTTTTTTATTAAACATATTAAATCATCCTCCATTTACGGCGCTGAGTCATATTCCCCACGCCAATTTGTGAATCATTCCTTTATTGATGTTTCCAAATTTTTTTCTTGCGGCTACAGATAAGTGATAACAGTTTTATTTTTTCAGGTTCTCTATAAATCCGGAGATAGCTGATATAAGCCAGCCTAAACCTATGATTATTAAAGCGATCTGCCATCCGATGCCATTATCAAATACAAAAATAAATGCATATAAAGCAAACAAACTAACCGGAATTGCTATTCCATAAAAAACCAAATGAAATTTTCTCATTTTTTCTTTATCCATTTGTTTTCACCTCATTAACTTTCGCTATATGCTTTGTATTTATCATTTTACCACGATTCTGAGAATGTGAAAACCTCCTGTTTTTAGTTGATTCCCTGATTTTGGAACCCATAAGGGTCAATCATTTAGGTGTAAACTTTTGGCAGTTCACCACCTGACAGTGCCCTTTATCGCATAATCTTGATGCAGTTGAAAGGAAAATAATATGATATCAATAGACATCTGCAAAAATCTTGATAAATACGATGAGGCTTTTGGTTATTGGGATAAAGCAATAGAAATTGACGGAAAATGTTATGATGCAAAATATTCAAAAGCGTTTTGCCTTGAGGAGACAGGGGAGTATCAAAAAGCTTACAATCTGTGGAGTGAAATAGCAGACGAGCTTCAAAGAGCAGGCTATGAAGCGGAACTTATAATGCCGAAACTCCATGCTGCTAAATGTAAAGAAAAATTCTAAATATTAAAAGAACTCCGACGGATAACCTTTAAAAGTGTTGTATCCGTCGGAGTTTTAAATTATGAATTTCTTGAGATTACGTTTTTGTACCCTTTAAATGTAATATACAGATAACCGAAGAAAACAAAAATGAAAACCAAAATTGCAATTAATGAAAATCCGCTGAAGATGCTAAGGTGAAACTGATTGAAACGTTCTCCTAATACCCGCAGTCCCACAACTGAGTCAGTAATTGCCAAGCCTAAAGGTATGGCAAAGTATACCAGAATTTGCTTAAAGATAGATTGTTCTATTGTTTTATCAGGTACACCTATTTTCTGCAAAGCTCTGTAACGTTCCAAACTGTCGCTTGCTTCAGAAAGCTGCTGAATGGCCAGTACTGCAACTGAGGCAATAAGGAAAATGAGACCAAGGTAGATACCTATAAAAATAAGACTTGCAGCAGAGCCGTAGGTATTTATTCTGAACTGGTCGTTGGTAGTTCCGTAAATTGCTATGGGTTCAGTTGCAGCTTTTGAATTTTGTCCTAAATAACTGTAATAGTTAAGAAGCTTTTCTAAATCTTCTTTCTGATTTGCTTTTTCTTTTTCTGTGCCTGTGCAGATGAAATTAATGTATGTTTCTTCAGGTCCTTCAATAAATGAAGTGAAAGTGTCCGGCACAATAATATAAAAATAGCTAACAGTGCTTCCTGTTGAAATGTTTTCAACTATGGGTTTATCGTTTTTTATTGTGTAGTTTTTTTCGTCTATTTCTATAGCACCTTTGCCTGTCTCTTATACACATCTGACGCTGCCGACGATCGCATAAGTGTAGATC
>ENA-OYCI01000170-OYCI01000170.1-human-gut-metagenome-genome-assembly--contig:-NODE-170-length-14210-cov-3.579513_pt1 | contig 14210 bp, 13 predicted proteins | sample MGYA00243455_ERZ652877 | MGnify/ENA primary metagenome ERZ652877 (study PRJEB26926, sample SAMN06164419) | human gut metagenome | biome: ENVO:00009003; feature: ENVO:2100002; material: ENVO:00002003...
ATGTCTTAGGGTCTCGTGGGCTCGGAGATGTGTATAAGAGACAGCTTCAAATATGTTTTAATGAGTGCTGTACTTAGAATTATAACTTGCAAAACATCTTTACGCAACGGAACCTTTTAGTTTCTTATAATTTTCATTTCCGAATTAAATATGCCTATCAGCATTATATCCATTTTTACATTTTTATAACAAATTCGCATATATGTATAAAAAATCAATATGATATTGACTTTTATATGGACTGATATTACAATTTCTGCGTGCACGTACACGTGTAATATATTTGAGGGAGAAACAAATATGAAACAGAAAATGAAAATTCTAATGCGCTGTTTTACATTGACAATAGTTATATTATTGTTGCTTACAGGATGTATCGGTAATAAAACAGATTTGGCAGAAGAGAATAATGTTAATCCGATATCGCTTATGGCAGACGATACGGCATATGAAAAAATCTGTGACAGTAATAATAAAACATATGCTGAAATAGAGCCCGGAGACTCATTTACCGTTAATCTGAAGTTCCCTGAAAAAATCAATACTATAACTTTGCGTGAAAAGGGATCTGACTGCGAACTCTTTAATATTTACTGTGTCGATTCAAAGGGAAACAAAAGTCTTATTTACACCGGCGACATAATAGATGATTACCTCTACTGTTCTTTTAAAGATACACAGGCAGTGCAAATAATTTTTGAAGTGGAAAAGGCAGATAAAACAGTTAAGCTCTGCGATATATCTGCATACTATAAAGAAAAAAACAATACAGATTTCAGAGTACATTCATATTTTGCGTTTTGGGGAAATGATGACACCTACTTTTCAGACCGAGTAAATGACAGTAACCTGAGTAAGACATTTGATATCACCACTGATGCAATCATAATTGGAAATGTATACTGGAATGAAGACGGTACACTAAAATATCCGCAAAGTCAATTTGAAAGGGAACTTTCCGCATTGCGTCAAATTATCGGCGAGCGTGATGTCCGCATTTGGGTTTGCATATTAAATCCCAGAAAAGAGGACGGAACTATAGACAATAACGCCTCGGTAAAATCAATAAATAAAAACCTTGATAAACTCACCGACAGCATAGCTGCATTCAGTGAAAAATACGCTCTTGACGGTATTGATTTTGACTGGGAATATCCAAGACTTCCACATGTATGGAGTGCATACAATAAGCTTTTAACAAATCTCAAACCAAAACTTGAGAAAAGCGGTACCCTTTTATCATCTGCACTTGGTCCCTGGGGAAATATGATGAACGATGAAGCAAAGGAAGCTCTCGATTTTGTAAATGTAATGTCATATGACTGGGCAAAAAACAAACGCAATAATCATGCAGAGTTCTATACCTGCCATTATTTCAGTGCTAAATATTTCCTGAACCACGGTTTCAAGAAAGAGCAGCTTGTCCTCGGTGTTCCCTTTTACGGAAGCACTACCGGCGATGAATACAGTCAATCAGCATATTCAACATTTGAAATAACCGACAAAGGACAAAACACAGGAACACTTGACGGAAAAGAGTATTATTTTAACGGATATAACACCATATATTCCAAAACAGCATTTACTGCTGACAGCGGATTTGCAGGCATGATGATATGGAACGGACAGCTTGACTGCCCATATGAAAGCGAATACAGTCTTTTCAGAGCAATGGAAGAAGCAATTAAAAACAGAGTTAATTGATAAAAGATATGCATTTTAAATTTAAGTAATACAGAAAACGGGACAGTAAAAACTGTCCCGTTTTGATATTTATAAGGTTTTATAAATTCTCCGTTCCGATATATGTTACTTCCGGCTGTTCTCGGAGCTTTAAAATATCCTTTTTCTGGGCTACTACAAAAAATCCGTAGATATTAAGTCCGTCCTTTTCGACACTTTCGATTATGCTGTCAAAGTCATAATTGGCAGTAGTCATTAGTTTCACTATATCGTCATTATCCTTAAGATAGGAAAGTGACGATATAAAATGCCCTTTCATAATTTCGCCGTTGGATGCTTTTTCGTCAACATTATCACCATCGTAATCGAGAAGCGACAAATACGGATATTTTTCTCCGTCCCATCCGAAACAAACACCGCTTGGAGTAACATTGAATCCCATGTTTTCGGAAATTATCATTCCGTCCTCATCACAAGCCCCAACAGCACACCATAAATTGACATCGGAAACATTAAGAGAAGTAAACCATTTATAAAAATCCTCATAGGTCATCATCTCATCAAGAGTTACAAACACCCGATAATATTGATTTTCGTTTAATTTGTCAATTTCATTATATGCCTCTTCTTTAGTCCCATTTATACCGATATGTGCATATGTTTCTCCGTCAAGATAAACATTCCCCGTTTTATCTGTGGGCAGAAAAGCGTTTCCCACAGGATGCTTTAAAACATTTGACTCGTAAAGCACCAGCTTGTTTCTTTCTATAATTCCATTGACATTTTTAAAGACACCATCGGGTGAGGAAATTTGAAGAATCTTTATTCTGTACTTACCATATCCCAGTTTTTCCGTGCTTACACAGTCACGGTAGCATCCCGGCATAAATACATCGGAATACACTGCCATATCAAGGGACATCTGATTTATGCTGTATTCGTCCTCTATGATTTTTGCAGGTGAATAGTAAAACAGCGACACAAAATCAGGCAGTACAAATATTACAAACAAAATTATTGCAAGCACAACTGCTCCCGTAATAGTACCTGCTTTGATAAAAGCTTTGCGGATAGATTTCTGCACATAAGATATAAATTTTTCGTCGGCCTCAGTTTCTGTGGCAGATTCAGTTGTATCCAAATCGTCAAGCCCTGGAATTTTAGACTCATCAAAAAGATATTCGCTTATGGCGTCCTGCTTTTCGATATCGGCTTCTATTTCCTTTTTACGATTTTCATCCAGTTTTCCGCTTTTGTATAATTCAAGCAATTCACGGTATGTCATAATTTTTCGCCTCCAGATAAGATTTAAGTTCTCTCCTTGCCCTGTAAGAAAGCACCCGTACATTTTCGGGAGTGATGTGCAGAATTGCCGCAATCTCCTTTTGTGATAAATTTCCGAAATACTGCATCTGAAGCACTTCTCGCTTCTTCGGTTCAAGACTGTTAATAGCCTCATATAGAATCCTGCGGTTTTCGTCCCGCATTATTTCATCAAAAAGTGTGTTTTCGCCTTCATCGTCTTTCTGATGCATCTCCTCAAGAGAGACTTTTCCCTTTTCTTTCTTAAAGGTATTAAAATACAGATTCCTCGCCACCACATAAAGCCATGCACGGACATTTGTATGGCTGTCAGAAAGGGACAACAGCGCTTTAAGGAATGTTTCCTGAAGCAAATCTTCGGAAAGGGCAGCATCACCGCTCAGGGAGTAAAGGTAAAGATAAATTTCCCTGCTGTATCTGTGATATAAAATATTAAGCAGTTCCTTATCCACATCCGGCTCCCTCCTCTCTTTATTAAATCCGCACTGATTTTACTTTTCACTATTATAACAACCAAACAGGCAAAATGTTACAGTATATCGAAAAATAAAAAACGCAGAGCATTTTTAAACACTCTGCGCTTTTGTTATTATTAAATTTAAATTATTCAGCCGCTGCGGTGCTCGTCTCGGATGAAGCAGCTGTATCGCCTGCTGCTGTGTCCGAGGTGTCAGCGGGCATATTCTCAAAAGATTCAGGCTCTGTATTTTCCGTTGTCTGAGGCGCCTGTGTAGATGTCGGCGCCGATTCTGTTTCCGGCGCATTGGTAGATCTGATTGCGCTTACATAGTATCCGTCAGCACTTTCACGAAGTACGACAGTTACATATTTATCAGGCTCTGGTTCAACCATATCACCGTTTTCTGCCTGTGCCCACTGGCTGCTGCCAAGGTAACCTACAAGCAGCTCAACTGTATTGCCCTTCTTTGAAATCTCAAATACACGGGGAGTGTAAATAGGCTCAACACCGGTAATAGGCACAATATAAACCTGCTTTGCGCTGTCATAGCTGAATTCATAGCCAAGACCTGTTACGCTTCTGTGCTCAGGCTTTGCTTCAGGACCGAAAAGTTTTGAGAAATACTTTTCAACGTCCGCCTGAGGAATGGAAAGGTTTCCGTCATCGGTAGCGTAAACGGAAGTATCAAGATCACTTTTAAGAAGCGCCCATATTGCAGCATTGATAAGCTGTTCCTGATTTCCCTTTGTAACGTCGTCAAAGGGATCAGGGTCAAACATTATAACAGGTGTTATGAAAGACTCATACTCAGACTTTTTAGCAGACTGATCTGTAAGCTTTCCTACACCGAAAATTATACCGGCTATAACCGCTGCAAGACCTATAACCGCAAATATTATAACGACAATTCCAACGGGCATTGCCGCTTTGTTTCGCCTGTGTTTTCTTGCTGAAACAGTTTTCTTTGCTTTTTCCATAAATAGCTCCTGTTCTGCCATAAAGGCTGTCAGCGAATTTGTCCGCTGCCGCTGATTATATATTTCTGGCTTGTAAGCTCGCTTAAACCGAGAGGACCTCTGGCATGAAGCTTCTGAGTGGAAATTCCGATTTCCGCACCGAAGCCGAATTCTCCGCCGTCGGTAAATCTCGTTGAAGCATTTACATATACTGCCGCAGAATCAACCTGCTGCTGGAACTTCATAGCCGAAGCAAAGTCGCAGGTTATAATGCTCTCACTGTGACCTGTGGAATAGCGGTTGATGTGCTCAATTGCCTCTTCCACGCTGTCAACGGTTTTTACTGAAATTATGTAGTCAAGGTATTCCTTGCCCCAATCCTCATCTGTTGCAGGGATAATACCATCAACTGCACCGGCTGCTCTTTCATCGCCTCTTATTTCAACATTCTTCTCCCTTAGCTTTTCGCATACCAGGGGAAGCACTCTCTCGAGAGCAGCTGAATGTATAACAAGACTTTCGCAGGCATTGCACACTGAGGGACGTGATGTCTTTGCGTTAAAGACTATATCCGCCGCCATCTTAGCATCGGCTGTTTCATCAATATAGATGTGGCAGTTGCCGGCTCCTGTTTCAATTACAGGTACACTGGAATTTTCAACAACGCTTTTAATAAGTCCGGCGCCGCCTCTGGGAATAAGCACATCCACATATCCGTTAAGCCTCATAAGCTCCTTTGCGCTGTCTCTTGAGGTATCCTCTACAAAGCAGATTACATCCTCGGGAAGTCCCGCTTTTTTGACTGCCTCACGCATTACTCCTGCAATAGCAAGGTTTGAGTTGATCGCCTCTTTGCCGCCACGGAGAATAACCGCATTTCCGCTTTTAATGCACAGAGCGGCGGCATCTGCCGTAACATTGGGTCTTGCCTCATAAATAACCCCTATAACTCCAAGGGGAACGCTTATCTTTTCAATTCTAAGACCGTTGGGTCTTGTAGTTCCTCCGACAGCTCTGCCGATAGGATCTGAAAGTGCGGCTATATCTTCCGCTCCCTTTGCCATTCCTTCGATTCTGCCGCTGTCAAGGCTCAGTCTGTCAATAAGTGAAGGAGTAAGTCCGTTTTCCTTTCCCTTTTCAACGTCTATGCGATTCGCCTCTATTATTTTTTCTGAATTCTCTCTGAGAGCTTTGGCGATTTCATAAAGCGCTTTATTCCTTGTTTCTCCAGAGGAGCTTGCAAGAACGCTTTTGGCTTTTTTTGCCCTTTCGCCAAGTGCGGAAATATATGACATTTTATTTCCTCCCTTTAAATATCGTTCCTGTCTGACGGCCCTCAATGAGTTTATATATATCCTGAGGGTGTGAGCCGTTCATAACAACGGTGTCTATGCCGTGTTCGGCAGCTATCTGAGCAGCTTTAAGCTTTGTAACCATGCCGCCGGTTCCACGCTTACTGCCTGCCCCTCCCGCAAGAGCTATTACCTTTTCGTCGATTTCATCAACAACGGGTATAAGTCTTGCATCCGGGTCGGTATGCGGGTCGCTGCTGAAAAGTCCGTCAATATCACTTAAAATTATCAGTGCATCAGCTTCTACAAGAGCTGCAACTGTTGCAGAAAGACTGTCATTGTCTCCGTAAACAATCTCTTCAACTGCAACGCTGTCGTTCTCATTTACAATGGGCACAGCTCCGTATTCAAAAAGATGCTTGAATGTATTTGAAAGATTTTCTCTTCTTTCCTCATCCTCAAAGTCGCTTCTCGTTACAAGAAGCTGAGCTATTGTGTGACCGTATTCACTGAAAAACTTATCGTACATGAACATCAGCTCACACTGTCCAACAGCCGCAGCAGCCTGTCTGCCGGGAGTATCATGTGGTCGCTCTTTAAGTCCCAGCTTACCAACTCCTACGCCGATAGCTCCGGAGGTTACAAGCACAACCTCTATTCCGGAATTTACAAGGTCTGAAAGAACACTTGCAAGCTTTGCCATTCTTCTGATGTTGGTTTTTCCTGTTTCATATGTAAGGGTTGAAGTACCAACCTTTACTACAATTCGTTTTAAATTCTTTAATACAGCCATACTCTTCCTCATTATCCGGCGGAATCCTCCGCCTGATTTACCTTAAAATTATACCACAAAACATTCCACATTGTATAGCGGAAAAAATAAATTTAAATAAAAGAATACAGCCCGCTGCAATCAAAAACAGCGGGCATTATTCTTAAAAGTATTCTGTTTAAATAAATTACTCAGCAAAACCTGACTCAACAAGCTTTACAAGAGCGTCCACAGCCTCTTCCTCATCGGAACCGCCTGCGATAATGCGAATCTGTGTGCCGCCCATAATACCAAGTGAAAGCACACCGAGAAGACTCTTTGCGTTTACACGGCGCTCCTCTTTCTCAACCCAAATTGAAGACTTGAATTCGTTTGCCTTCTGTATAAAAAAGGTAGCAGGACGAGCATGTAAACCAACCTTATTCTGAACAGTTACATCTTTTACGTACATAGTCACATTACTCCTACAAAATAAATTTACTTTTAGTTTTTTTCGCTGTTACATATTATAGCACAAAACTCTATCTCGTCAATCAAAATCCGCCGACTTATTCCCGTTTTTGCAATAATTCGGCCTGTCTGCTAAACAAAACTACTTTAAAAACGTTTGGTTTGTACATTTTGTCCATGATTTTTTGTACATTTTGTTTATATAAATTTGAGAAATTGGATGTATATTGACGTTTTACGCCGTTTAATTAGCTATTTTGTGGTGAACGGGTATGACCTTTTCAGTCAAAACACCGAAGGAGTAACCCTTTGATTTGAAATATTCTATAATCTGAGGCAGCGCCTGCGGAGTTGTAGACTTATTTCCGGCATCATGCATAAGTACAACTACCCTTTTGCTTCCGGGATTACTGGACTTTATATTAGCCACAAGCTTTGATACAGAAACATTGTTTCCCGCTGCATCTCCGCTGTCGCAGTTCCAGTCAAAATACTCATATCCCATATTATGCATTCTGCGAGCCGCTGTACTTATTATTCCTGTGCAATACTTTCGGCTTACAGTATTGCTGCTGCCGCCGGGGAAGCGAATTATTTTACTTTCAACGCCTGTCTGATCCTTGACTATCTTTGATATTTTGGCAAGGTCACTAAAATATGCACTTTCAGATGAATAAATGTTTTTATAGTCATGGGTAGCGGAATGAAGTCCTATTGCATGACCTCCGTTTACAATATCTTTCATGTACTTATTGTAGCCTTTTCCATCAATAACAAAAAATGTTGCCTTTACCCCATACTGCTTTAAAACTTCAAGCACCTTGGGGGTATTTTTTGACGGACCGTCATCGAAAGTAAGATATACGGTTTTATCAGAGGAACCACCGTCTTCCGGAACAATTGGCTGAGGGCTGGGAGTCGGTTTTGTGTCATCATTTTTTTCGCCGCTTCCCGAAACGCTCTCTTTTTTCTTTTTCATCTCTTTAAGGCTATGGTTTTCGCTTTCGAGTTCTTCCAGCTTCTTTTTATCTTCGCTGTTTTCTTTTTCCAGCTCATTAAGTCTGCTCTCAAGCTCTTCTATTTCCTTTTGATATTTTGCCTTATCTCCGCTTTCTTTCTCTTCCAGCTCCGATGCGGATTTATGTATTTTATTAAGCTCCTCATTAAGATTAGACTTATCTATATAAAGCTTTACTCCAACTGCCGAAAGGACAAGTATTATAACAAGGCCTACTGCCGTCAGCCTGCGTAATTTTCTTGCGTAAATGGATTTCATAGTGCATCACCCTCCTAAAGGTTTTCTTTGCAATATTCTACCACTTTCGACAGAAAATTTGGGTTACAATATTGATACAATTTATTACAACAAGTTACAGTATTTTGCTTTACAGCACGGAAATTTCCCACAGTGAAAATAGCACAGAAAAAAACAAAAATGCCTGCTATGGATTCATTCCAAACACAGGCATCAGCTTTAAAAAGTATTAAAATTTCGATGAGTTTTCTTTGGGGCTAAGTCTATGGCGGATTAAAAGGAGAATATCCTCCTTATTCTCCGATTCTGAGAATACATAAAGGTTTATGTATTCTCTCCCAAACCGAAGCTCACAGACAAAGCCTTATTTACACGAAGCATATCTTCACTGTCAAGGTTTCCCATTTTCTCTTTAAGTCTTCTTTTATCGAGAGTGCGAACCTGCTCAAGAAGCACTATGGAATCACGGGCAAGTCCACATTCATCGGCGTGTACCTGAATATGAGTAGGAAGATTTGTCTTATATTTCTGGCTTGTTATAGCCGCAGCTATAACCGTCGGACTGAACTTATTCCCAACGTCGTTCTGAACAATCAGCACCGGACGCAATCCGCCCTGTTCAGAACCCACAACGGGACTTAAATCAGCATAGTATATATCTCCCCTTTTGACTGTCATTTAAAATCACTCTCCGAAGTTATAAGTTTCAGCACTTTTATTTTGTGCAGCTACGGCTCCGGTTAATCAAAAAATTTTAATTTTCGGGGAGAAAACATAAACAAAAAAACAGAGCCTGTTTCATTATATGTTTTTTAATCGAAGAGTGATAAAAGCTATTCTTCCTTTACAGCTTTGAAATTTTCAAATTTCAGAGTTAATTTAATTTCAGGTATTTCGAGAACTTCAAAAGCTCCCGACTGAGAATTTTGAACAAGTCGGAATGATCCGGAATTTATTTCTCCTTTATATACCCACTTATCCCCCTCTTTAGTCACCGTAAAGGATTCGACATCAAGAAGCTTATCAAAAACCGCCAGAGCAGCTTTACCAAAAAATCCTTCCGGAAGCTTGTTGAGATCAGCCGTATAAGAAAGGTTATTATAGCTGAGAACACATTTTTCTCCCTGCCAGACTGCGGAAAGTCCCTTTAAATTTTCGGGAGAAGTAAATGACAGAACACAGTTTCCGAACCCGTGATAGCTCAGATGAGCTCCAATCTCTTCTTTACCGGCAGTGAGCAAAACATCAGTTTCAAACTGCTCAGGAGGCTTTGGCGGATAATCCTTTCCGGCCCCTCCTTTCTGACAGCCTGAAAACAAAATTATTCCGGTAAAAACAGAAAGAAACGTCAATATCAAAATTACCTTTTTTATATCTTTCACCTGCCGCCGTGACGGCAGACTTTGCCGTCATTCAAATTGTGAAAGCAGCAGCGCCAGTTCCTTTGCCATATCGCTGGGAGTCATGCCATGCTTTGAATACCTCTTTGCAGCGGCGTCTCCGGCAGCGGAATGGACATATACGGCAGTTACGGCGGCATCAAGGAGACTCATTCCCTGAGCAACATGGGAAGCGGTTATTCCTGCAAGAAGATCTCCGCTGCCTCCCTTGGCCATACCGTCGTTGCCGGTGCGGTTTATGTATATTTTTCCTCTTCCGTCAGTCACAATGGTATTGGCGCTTTTAAGAACCACTATTACGGAATACTCTCTTGCAAAGCTTTCTGCATATTCATATCTCTTTGCTGAAACATCCTTTACAGTAGTTTTAAGAAGCCTTGACATCTCTCCGGGATGAGGCGTTAAAATCACAGGCGCTGCCGCCTCTTTCAGTATATTTATATTATCTGAAACGGCATTTATTCCATCAGCGTCGATTATTACAGGACAGGATGCATTTTTAATGACCTCATACACAAGGGCATCGGACTTCTCACTTCTGCCAAGGCCGCAGCCAATAAGAACAGCAGTAGCCTTTTTCATGGCTTCCTTGATTTCATCAAAATCATCTATACTTACACGCTCTCTTTTTTCGTCTCCTAATGGAAGAAGCAGAGGCTCTGTAAGATGAGGCGCTATGGCATTATATGCTCCTCCAGGGAATGCTGCGGTAACAAGTCCCGCTCCGGCTCTCACCGCTCCCGTAACCGAAAGCACAGCGGCGCCCGGCATGTTTCTGCTTCCGCATATGCACAGCACATGACCGAAATCATTTTTATGTGAGAGGGTATTTCTCTTTACAAATCTTGCCGAAATTTCATCGGCTCCCTCCCACTGGAGCTTTGGCTCAACACAGTTCATGCTTTCTTCTGATATTCCTATCCGAACTGTTGTAACTCTTCCGCAATATTCAGCTGCCGGCTTCAATACATGAGCCGGTTTAAGACAGGTAATGGCTATTGTTTCGTCAGCCTTTACACAGGCTCCTGCTACAAAACCTGTATCGGTTTCAGCTCCGCTGGGAATATCCACAGAAACTTTATAGCCCTTGCTTTCCGAAATAGCTTCAAAAACCTCGGACAAAACCGGATTAGCCTCACCGTAAAATCCTATTCCGAAAACACAGTCTACTACAACATCGGCATCGTAAATTGCATTAAGAGAATCAGTTTTATCGAATCCGTATTTCAAAACTTTAATATCAAAAGTTCCAAGTCTCTTGAACATAGTAACGGCATCTCCCGCAACAGGCATACCTGCCGCTAACACAACTGTTACCTTAGCTCCGTTCTGGTGAAGCTTTCGAGCGATAACAAAACCATCGCCGCCGTTTTTGCCTTTACCACAAACAACACATACTTTTTTGGATTCAATATTCCCAAACAATTCCTTTGCTCTGTCGTTTATGACCTTAGCACAGGCAGAGCCCGCATTTTCCATAAGACGCAGAAAATCTATGCCGTTTTCCGCTTCGTACTCTTCAACTTTTCTTATTTCATCAGCTGTAAGTATTATCATATCTGTTCTCCTTCCGTGCTTTCCTTAAATGCTATAACCACCGCTGCGGCAAAAGTATCTGTATGGGTAAGACTTACGTCAAAATTCAAATCGCTTTCCCTGACCTTTTCAGCCGCTTTTCCGGAAAATCTCAAAAGCGGCTTTCCGTTTTCGTCATGTATTATATAAATCTCCTTAGGTGAAAATCCCCTGAATCCGCTGCCCATGGCTTTTACAAAAGCTTCCTTTGCGGCAAAAAATGCAGCCAGACTTTCGGCGGAATTTTTCTTTTTTAAGGCATAGTCAAGCTCTTCCTGAGCAAAAATTTTACTGAGAAACTTTTCATTCTCGGCGGATTTTTTTATTCTCTCGATTTCCGCCATATCTATTCCTACTTTCACCTTTTCACATCCTTTCACGGCAAAAACGCTGCTATATATAATAGTATTACAATCATACGGATCAAATAAGCCTTATTTTCACAATCGCTTTTTAAAGCTGTGTGTTTTCAGCTTTTCACGATAATTATATCATAAGGAAAATCCCCTGAAAAGGTATTGCAAAAAAGTGGGCTTCGTGTTATATTTATGAAAGATAACGCTGTGACGAAGAAAAGTAGTTTCTTTATGCGCCGCCAGAGAGAGGTTCCCATGGCTGAAAGGAATCTCAGGACTGCAAAAGATTACGAAGTTCCCTTCCGAGCGGTGCCGCTGAAGCGATAGTTGTAGGCGGCAACGGGTTTGTCTCCGTTAAAGGACGCAGAGTGTTTGCTCTTACAAAGCAAAAATCAGGGTGGTACCACGGAGGATATTCCTTCGTCCCTTTTTCGGGACGAAGGTTTTTTTATTTTCCGTCCCTAACAAATATTTTTATTTATGAGGAAAGGATGTTTTAAGATGAAATCACAGCTTGAGGCAATTCGTGCCGCAGCTACTGAAGAAATTGCAAAGGTTTCTTCAAAAACCGACCTTGACGCCCTTAAAGTAAGATTCCTCGGAAAAAAGGGCGAGCTTACGGCAATTCTTAAACAGATGGGTAAGCTTTCACCTGAGGAGCGTCCCGTAATGGGTCAGCTTGCCAACGAGGTAAGAAGCTTTATCGAAGAAAAAATAGAGGAGCGTTCAGCTGAGATAAAGAAAATCGAAACAGCTCAGAAACTCAAAGATGAGACAATCGACGTTACAATGCCCGGAAAGGTAAAGCCTCTCGGTCACAAGCATCCCCTTTCAATCGTCCTTGACGAGGTTAAGGAGATATTCATGGGCATGGGCTTCGACGTTGCAACAGGTCCCGAAGTTGAATGGGATTACTATAACTTTGAGGCTCTCAACATCCCCAAGGGACATCCTGCAAGAGATACTCAGGATACTTTCTACATCACAGAAAATATGCTTCTTCGCACCCAGACATCACCTGTTCAGATAAGAGTCATGGAAAATAACCAGCCTCCTATCCGCATTATCGCACCCGGCAGAGTTTACCGCTCCGATGCAGTTGACGCTACACACTCTCCTCTTTTCCATCAGATTGAGGGTCTTGTAGTTGATAAGGGCATCACAATGGGCGACCTTAAAGGCAACCTTGAAGCTTTCGCAAAGAGACTTTACGGTAACGATACAAAAATCCGTCTTCGTCCCCACCACTTCCCCTTCACTGAGCCTTCATGTGAAATCGACGTAAGCTGCTTCCGCTGCGGCGGCAAGGGCTGCCCCATGTGTAAGGGTGAAGGCTGGATTGAAATTCTCGGCGGCGGAATGGTACATCCTAAAGTACTTAAAAACGGCGGCATCGATCCCGAAGTTTACAGCGGCTTCGCTTTCGGCGTAGGTCTTGAAAGACTTGTAATGTTCCGCTTCAACATTGACGATATGCGTCTGCTTTACGAGAACGATATGAGATTTCTCGGTCAGTTTTAAGGAGGTAGCAAAATGAATTTATCCAAAAAATGGCTTCTCGATTACGTTGACCTCGATGTAAGCGATAAAGAATTCAGCGACGCTATGACCCTTTCCGGCTCCAAGGTAGAGGGCTATGAGCACGAAGGCGCTGACCTTGATAATATAGTTGTGGGAAAAATTCTTTCCCTTACCCGTCACCCTGATTCCGACCACCTGTGGATCTGCTCAGTAGATGTAGGAGCTGAAGCTCCCCTCCAGATAGTAACAGGCGCTCAGAACCTTAAAGAGGGCGACTATGTTCCCGCCGCTCTCAACAATTCAACTGTTTACGGTGGAAAGAAGATCAAAAGCGGCAAGCTCAGAGGAGTTGAAAGCTGCGGAATGCTCTGCTCTCTCGGCGAACTGGGTCTTACTCTTCACGATTTCCCCTATGCAATTGAGGACGGAATTTTTGTTTTAGGCGATGACTGTGACAGAACTCCCGGAACAGATATCCACAAGGCAATCGGTCTTGAGGACACAGTTACAGAATTTGAAATTACATCAAACCGTGCAGACTGCCTTTCCGTTATCGGTCTTGCACGTGAGGCAGCTGCAACTTTCGGCAAAACACTGAATGTCAAAGCTCCCGAAGTAAAACCCGGTCACGGCGATGTAAAGGATATTCTTTCAGTAGAAATTAAAGACAGCGAAAAGTGCTACCGCTACGTAGGCGCAGTTGTTGAGAATGTCCGCATCAAGCCCTCCCCCCGCTGGATGAGAGAAAGACTTCGTGCAAGCGGTGTACGTCCTATCAACAACATTGTTGACATAACAAACTATGTTATGCTCGAATACGGTCAGCCCATGCACGCTTTTGACCTTCGTTACCTTAAAGGAAACAGCGTTATTGTACGCTGCGCTGAAGACGGCGAAAAGATCACAACCCTTGACGGTCAGGAACGTGAACTTCAGAACGATATGCTTGTAATTGCCGACAAGGAAGGTCCCGTTGCAGTTGCCGGCGTTATGGGCGGAGAATGCAGCGGAATTATGGACGATACAACTACAATCGTTTTTGAATCCGCAATGTTCAACGGCTTCAGTGTCCGTTCAACAGCAAAGCGTCTCGGCATGAGAACAGAAGCTTCTTCCCGTTACGAGAAGGAACTTAACCCCGAAAGCTGCCTTACATGCCTTAACAGA
>ENA-OYCI01000201-OYCI01000201.1-human-gut-metagenome-genome-assembly--contig:-NODE-201-length-13048-cov-3.628261_pt1 | contig 13048 bp, 11 predicted proteins | sample MGYA00243455_ERZ652877 | MGnify/ENA primary metagenome ERZ652877 (study PRJEB26926, sample SAMN06164419) | human gut metagenome | biome: ENVO:00009003; feature: ENVO:2100002; material: ENVO:00002003...
AAAATGTAAATATATTTTCCGTAAGGAGGAAATGAACTTGACAGATTTTGAAAAACTTGCCGAGCTGCTTTTCGGCGACGTAGATAAAACACCTGAGTACTATGAGGAGCTCTATCCCCAACGCCCCCTTGCGGAAGGAGCAAGAGTTTCACGTTTTGCCCCCAGCCCCACAGGCTTTCTTCACATCGGCGGACTTTTTGCTGCAATGGTTGCAAAGCTCAATGCATCAACCACAAACGGCGTTTTCTTTTTGAGAATTGAAGACACCGATAAAAAAAGAGAAATCACCGATGGTGTTTCCGAAATTATAAAAGGACTTGAAGCCTTCGGCGTAACTCCCGATGAAGGCGTTATGGGCTTCGAGAAAGAGGAAGGCAATTACGGGCCCTATCAGCAAAGTCACCGCAGAGAAATCTACCGCTGCTTTGCAAAGGATCTTGTTTTAAAGGGACTCGCTTACCCCTGCTTCTGCTCAGAGGATGAGCTCAATGCCCTGAGAGAAAAACAGGAAGCAGAAAATGTAAATAAAGGATATTACGGAAAGTGGGCACACTGCCGCAATCTTTCCTATGAGGAGCAGGAAAAGCTTATAAAAGAGGGAAAACCCTATGTACTTCGCCTGCGTTCTCCCGGAAACGAGGAACACAAGATTTCTTTTGACGACCTTGTAAAGGGCAAAATTGAGATGCCTGAAAACATCATGGACGTTGTACTTCTCAAAACCGACGGTATCCCCACATACCATTTTGCCCATGCAGTGGATGATCACCTTATGAGAACAACTCATGTTATCAGAGGCGACGAGTGGATAGCATCCGTTCCCCTGCACATTCAGCTTTTCAAGTGCTGCGGTTTCAAAGTTCCCAAATACGCCCATATTGCTCCTATTATGAAAGAGGAAAACGGCGGAAAGAGAAAGCTTTCAAAGCGCAAGGATCCCGAGGCTGCCGTAACCTACTATTCACAGGAAGGTTATCCAAAAGCAAGCGTTATAGAGTATCTGCTTACCCTTGCAAACTCAAACTTCGAGGACTGGCGTAAAACAAACAAAACAGCTCCTCAAAGTGCATTCCCCTTTAATCTTAAAAAGATGAGCGCAAGCGGCGCACTTTTCGACCTTGCAAAGCTCAACGACGTAAGTAAAAATGTAATTTCAGTTATGTCCGCCGAGGAGGTTTACACTCTTGTAACTGACTGGGCTAAGGAATACAACGAAAAGCTTTATGCTCTTCTTACAAGAGACCCGGAATTTTCCACAAAGCTTTTCTCAATTGACAGAGGCACTGCAAAGCCCAGAAAGGATATTGCAAAGTGGAGCGAAATTGAAAGCTACTGCGAATATTTCTTTGACGAGCTTTACACTCCCGACTACACAATGCCCGAAAATGTTTCAAATGAGGAAGCCTCGGCAATACTTAAAAAGTACCTCGAAGTATATTCTCACTCTCAGGACAAGGACGGCTGGTTTGACACAGTAAAGAGTATCTGCGAACCTCTGGGATATACTCCGAATGTCAAGGAATACAAAAAGAACCCAGAAGCTTACAAAGGCCATGTAGGCGATGTTTCTTCCGTTATAAGAATTGCGGTAACATCAAGAAGAAACACACCTGACCTTTATGCAATAATGCAGCTTTTAGGCGAAGAAAAAGTAAGAGAAAGAATTGCCGCAGCAATCAAAGCATGCGGCGGAGAGGAATAAGAGTAATGGAAGAGATTATAAAAGAAAGTACATCTAATTTTATACACGATTTTATAGATGAAGACCTTGAAAAGGGAGTTTACACAAAGGTTCAGACCCGTTTCCCCCCGGAGCCAAACGGCTATCTTCATATAGGTCACGCAAAGGCAATATGCATAAACTTTGCCACAGCCGCAAAATACGGCGGAACATGCAACCTGCGTCTTGACGACACAAACCCCACAAAAGAGGATGTAGAATATGTTGAGAGCATAAAAGAGGATATCAAATGGCTCGGTTTTAACTGGGACAACCTCTATTTTGCATCTGATTATTTTGATTTTATCCATGAATGCGCTATAAAGCTCATTGAGCTCGACAAAGCCTATGTGGATGAACTTTCCGCTGATGAAATAAGAGAGTACAGAGGAACTCTTACAGAGCCCGGAAAGGAAAGTCCTTACAGAAATCGTCCCAAAGAGGAAAGCCTTGACCTGTTTAAGAGAATGACAGCAGGCGAATTCCCCAACGGAGCTATGGTTCTCCGTGCAAAAATCGACATGGCTTCTCCGAACCTCAATATGCGTGACCCGGTTATTTACCGTATCGCTCATGTTCATCACCACAGAACAGGTGACAAATGGTGCGTATATCCCATGTATGACTTTGCACATCCCCTTTCCGACGCTAAAGAGGGCGTAACCCATTCACTTTGCTCTCTCGAATTTGAGAACCACCGTCCCCTTTATGACTGGTTCCTGAGAGAATTGAATATCCCTACCCCTCCCCGTCAGATTGAGTTCGCAAGACTTAACCTCAACTACTGCCTTACAAGCAAGCGCAAATGCTTGAAACTTGTTACAGATAATATTCTTTCCGGCTGGGATGATCCGAGAATGGCAACTCTCTGCGGAATGAGAAGAAGAGGCTATCCCGCTGCCGCTATCCGTGATTTCTGTGACAGAATCGGTGTAAGCAAGGCTTACAGCGTTGTTGACTACGGTCTTCTTGAAGCCTGCGTAAGGGATAACCTTAACGCAAACGCTCCCAGAGCCATGGCTGTTTTAAGACCTCTTAAAGTGATAATCGACAATTATCCCGAAGATAAAACTGAAAAAATCACAGTCGCAGTTCATCCTGATAAGCCGGAACTCGGCACAAGAGAGATGACTTTCTCACGTGAAATCTATGTTGAGCAGGAAGACTTCATGGCAGAGCCTGTTAAGAAGTATTTCCGTCTCTTCCCCGGCAACGAGGTAAGACTTAAAGGCGCATACTTTGTAAAATGCGAAAGCTATGAAACAGATGAAAACGGAAACGTCACCTGCCTTCACTGCACATATGATCCCCTTTCAAAGGGCGGCGAATCCCCCGACGGCAGAAAGGTAAAGGGAACTCTTCACTGGGTAAGCGCAGCAGACAGCGTAAAAGCGGAAGTTCGTCTTTATGACAGACTTTTCAATGCTGAGAATCCTTCAGATGAGACAAACGGTTCCTTTACTGAAAATCTTAATCCCGATTCCCTTACAGTTCTCTCAGACTGCCTTATCGAGGGCGGACTCAAAGATGCAAAGCCCGGAGATACATTCCAGTTCATGCGTCAGGGATATTACTGTGTAGATAAAGATTCCGCTCCCGGAAAGCTCGTATTCAACCGAACTGTGGCACTTAACTCATCCTGGAAAAAATAAGCCAATACGCTTACGATGTTCAGAGGTGTTTTCATGAAAACTTTATATAGGGCAATTTCCGTATTTTCGGAAATTGCCGCACTTCTCTCCGCATTTTTATCTTCTATATTTATCGTTATAAGTTCTCCTATGGAAGACAGCACCACTGTTATCGGATATACTCTCCATGATATAATTAATTTGTTCAATGACGGTGCTTTCGGAAGATTTATGGACAACTTGTTTAATAATTCCGAATATTCAAATTTCCAACCTGAATTTCTCCTTGCCTTTATATCCCTTTGTCTTGCGATAATATTTACAGCACTTATTTTGATCTTTTCATTACTGAAAAAGTCTTGTAAATTCAATATAGCCTTTTCAATTTCCGGTCTGGTAAGTCTGGTATTATCAGCAATTGGAGTATCAGCTATTTCATCTCAAGCCGCATCGGGAAATATTGATTTTGGAAAAAACAAGCTCGATATTTTTAACGATTTTTTGAATATAAAAGCAATTAACTGCGGAGAAGCATACTTTCTTATGGGATTCTTCCTCTGCGTAACACTTTTAATTTCCGGCTTTTACATGATTTTAAGCCATGAATGCAAAGCATCAAAAAGGAGACTCGATATGCTTATATCACCTTCAACTGAACCAAACCGTATTCAGAAACTTATGATTGAAAGAAAATACGGAATGTTTATTCATTTCGGAATAAACACTTTTAATGACACTGAGTGGTCAGACGGTACATTACCTGTTGAGAGCTATAATCCCCCTGAAGTAGACGTTGATTCATGGGTTGCAAATGCAAAAAAATGCGGAATGACGTACATAATACTCATCACAAAGCATCATGACGGGTTCTGTCTGTGGGATACTGACACAACTACTTACAGCGTAAAATACTCACCGAACAAAACCGACGTTGTAGCCGCTGCCGCTGAAGCCTGTGAAAAATACGGTATTCAGCTTGGTCTTTATTACTCCCTTTGGGACAGACATGAGCCTTGCTACAAAGACGACAGAGCATATACGGATTACATGAAAACTCAGCTTACAGAGCTTTTGGACGGCAGATACGGCAAAATCTGTGAACTGTGGTTTGACGGCGGCTGGGATAAAAAAGGTGATAGATGGATGCTCCCCGAAGTTTACGAGCATATAAAGAACCTTCAGCCTGATATAGCAGTCGGTGTAAACTGTACAATCGGCAGATATAATTCCAAAAACACAAACAGCAAAAAATATCGTCCAGATAAGTACAAAGAAAATATGCCTATGCGCTATTTCCCCAGCGATTTCAGACTTCTTGATCCATTTTTCACCAAAAAAGACGATCCTAAAATTTACCGTCACGGATTTCAAAAGTATTATCTTCCTTTTGAAGCGACAATCTGCGTAAGAGATATGAAAAACTGGTTCTGGGATCCGGCTTATACATCCGACAAGCTTGTAGGAGCAGATTTTATATGCGAAAAATATATGCATTTAACCTCTCAGGACAATGTTCTTGTAGTAAATGTAGCACCTAACATATACGGAAAGCAGGAACCGGAAGACATAGAATGCCTTATGGAAGCCTGGGAAAAAATTCAGAAAATTCAAAAAGCTCAGTAAAACAGATACAAAAAAATCCTCTTCTAAACGAAGAGGATTTTTCATATATGAATTTAAATTAATCGGAGATTTTTCTTACAATAGCAATGGGAGTCTGCTCAGAGGACTGACCAAGAGGGTTATCATCAAAGATCTGCTTGCACATATCAACTGTGATATTCTTTGAAACACCGAGAACTTCTCTGCCAAGGTCGTTGGCGTCCATAACGGCAACTTCGCAGCCTGTATAATCACTCAGCTCCTGAGCCACTTTTTCGGGATGCAGAGGAGCAAGCTTTGCATAGTGGTTATAGGGAGGAAGTGTGCAGTCGCAGGGACCGTCAATAGCTCTTGCCTTTGTGCCGACGATTTTATAGAAAACACCTCTTACGCCAAAGGGCTTTGTAAGAGCTGAACATGCGGCTGCAAAAAGGATTTTGGGAGCTCCTACATCACGAAGAGCAAGCTCCATTGTCCAGGGACTGCCAAGTCCGATTCCGTAAGGTGATTTATAGACGAACTTACACAGGAAATTTGCAAGCTTTGAAGGCTGAATATCGTCAATATCAAAAGCTCTGCCCTGGCTTATTGCAACTATTTTTTCACTGATAAATATCATATCGCCATCGCTGAGATAGGGCTTTACATATTTATCCATAATCTCAGTAAGGCTGTCTCCTTTTACTACAACATGGGTCTTTACGGGATATCTTGCATAGGTACCGTAATCCTTAGTGGTAATTTCAAGTTTTTTATTCTGATTAGGTTTAAGCTCGCTTATGTCCATTATAGTTACCTCTCATCTAAAAGATATTATTTTTACATTCACAGCAACATTTTAAACCATAAAGGAAAAAATTTCAATCCCATAATAGCTTTGACACATTTTATCAAAAATACAGCACTAAAAAATAAATTTCCCCGCAAAAGGTAAATTTATCCTTCTGCGGGGAATATTTAAAGTTTTTCAACATTCATCTGCATTGCATATTTCATCGACCGTTCAATTCTCATTTTTGCCCTTGATATCGCTCTTGATACGCTGGATTTATTGATTCCAAGCTCTGACGCTATCTCGGGCATTGTCAGACCGTTAAAGTAATACAAAGACAAGCACTGCCTTTGACGTTCTGTGAGCTCTGCTGCAATAACTTTTCCAATCAGAGAAGATGCTTTTCTGAGCATTGCCGAATTGCTTTCCTCAAAAAACAAATCAGCAAAATCCGGCTTCTGCTGCCAGCAGTCATCAAGGCCTAAACTTGTACGCATATTGCACTACTCCTCTTCATAGTAATGTAAAAGATATTCTCCGGTATCTTTGAGATCACGGGCAATGGTGTAAAGCCGCAGAATGTCGCCTCTTGTGCGGTAAAGCTCCAAACCGCTCATATGCGATACCTGCTTTCTGAGCTGGGTTACTCTCTCTCGGATAACCGCAGCTTGTCTCAGATATTCCTCACCCATTTCAGCAAGTGTCATTTCTGCCTCCTTTGAAATCTTCCTGTATCTTTCTCGAACAAATGTTCGTTTGTAATTTATACAATACACGTTTTTTTCGGAGGTTGCAAGGGATTTTAATTAAAATTTTCGTGAGAGTCCCATTAATGGGACTCTCATGCATTATCCTGAATTTCAAACTGATTTTTGTCCTGATTTCATGTTGCACAATCCACTAAAAAGATTACAAAAGATTTACAAATTTTAATATCAGATAAATTTTGCTGCACGTTTATTGACAGTTTTCCACAAATAGCGTATACTTACTTTCGTTAAGTGCCCCAGTATATGGTGGCGCTGTTTATTTTAGTAGGAGGCTAAGAAATTATGAGATCCCTTAAGGAAAGTGCATCGGCATTTGCAATTAAGCAGGCGTTAAAGTACGCACGAAAAGACCCCGATAAAAATCTTATGAAGATTCTGGAGCTTGTTGAAGCGGCTGACAGAAGAAAGGTCAATCGTGTTACATATGCAAGCCTTCACAAAACCCTTAATGACCCCAACAACAACTGGACAGTTTTCTTTAAAAACATTCTCAGAGACATTGACCCTGAAATAATCGAAAAGCTTGTTCCGGTACTTCTCAACATTGCCATGAACAGCTACGATCTGAGAACTGCGGCAATCGAAAAATATAAGTGCAATATTCCATGGGCAGTACTTATGGATCCTACCGCAGCTTGCAACCTTCAGTGCACAGGATGCTGGGCAGCTGAATACGGTAAGGGCTCTAACCTGAGCTATGAAGTTCTTTCAAGAATAGTTAACGAAGGCAAGCAGCTTGGTACATTTATGTACATCTTCTCCGGCGGTGAGCCCCTTGTTCGTAAAGATGATATCATCAAGCTTTGCGAAGCTAACCCCGACTGTGCATTCCTCGCTTTCACAAACGGAACACTTGTTGATGAAGCTTTCGTAAAAGAGCTCAAGAGAGTCGGCAACTTTGTTCTCGCTTTCAGCATCGAAGGTTATGAAGATGCTACAGATATGCGCCGTGGTAAGGGTACATACCAGAAGGTTATCCACGCTATGTCTCTTCTTAAAGAGGCTGGAATCCCCTTCGGTTACTCTGCATGCTATCACTCAAAGAACGTTGAAGAGGTCTGCTCTTCTGAGTACATCGACTTCCTTATCGACAAAGGATGCCTCTTCGCTTGGTACTTCACATACATGCCCGTTGGTAAGGATGCAGTCGTTGACCTTGTTGCAACAGCTGACCAGCGTAAGAGAGCTTATGAGCTTATCCGTAAGGCAAGAAATGAAAAGCCCATATTCCTTATGGACTTCTGGAATGACGGTGAATATGTTCAGGGCTGCATAGCCGGCGGACGTCACTATCTTCACATCAATGCTAACGGCGACGTTGAGCCCTGTGCATTCGTTCACTACTCAAACGTCAACATCAAGGACTGCTCTCTCATTGAGGCTCTTCAGTCACCGCTCTTCATGGAGTACTATAAGGGTCAGCCCTGGAACAATAACCACCTTCGTCCCTGCCCCGTACTTGACAATCCTGAGGCAATCAAGGGCGCAGTTGAGCGTTCCGGCGCACATTCAACAGAGATGCTTGCTCCCGAAAGCGTTGATGACCTTATAGCAAAGACAAAGCCCTTTGCTCTTAAGTGGGCTCCCGTTGCTGATGCTATCTGGGCAGATACAGATATCGAAAAGCACAACAACCCCACAACAATGTATCAGAACAAATAATAAATACTGATTGCACTTTAAAAAGCCTGACCGAAACGGTCAGGCTTTTTTGTTTTCAGAATCAAAACCACCAGTAAACTGGTGATTTGCACTGCCCCTAAAAGGGGCTATTACCGGCTTAACCCCTATAAGGGGTACTGAATATTATTATCGCATCACACGCACGACCACCCGTTAAACGGGTTATTAGCCCATCATTTTTCAATTGTGGTTATTTTAGGCTTATCTTTCTTCTTGACGGCTCGCTTGCAGCGAGCCGTCTATTTTTTAGCTCCGCATTTTTATCTTCCCCCAGTAGAACTGGGGGTTTATTTCCACGTCTAAAGACACCAACAAAAAAAATGCCGGAGAACAAGCTCCGGCATTTTTTCTGTTTAAATCATAAGGGAGAACCCAACATATCCTCATGGATATTATTGCTGGCAACCTGTATGGCAGTTTGTGTTCCACTGAAGTTAATGTTTGATATTCTGCCTCCCGAACGAAATTCAGAAGCAGTAACAACAGGATACATAAACACGTTTTTCTGGTGTACATAATTTACCCAGCAGCTGATAATCACAGGAGGACCTACCTGCTCAAATTCATAGGTAACATAAAAGCGCTTACTGTCGCCGTCTTTGGGCAGCGAAAACTCCAAGAACGGATTCTCGTAACGGCGTGCATATCCAAAAGATGAGACAATCACCTTATTTGAAACTGAATAATATGGTGAACTGTAATTTTGACCGTCTTTGTTATACATAACTCTTCCGGTAAGATCAGACGTAATTTCGAAAGAATTGACAACATCATTTTTAGGTGTCCAGATTTCCATTACATCTGTTCCACAGAATCCCGGATCTATCTTCCAATAAAAATAATGGAACACACGCCAGCGTATTTTATTTTCATTATCGCTGGGAAGTTTTATGAGAATATGGGTCACAACAAGTTCTTTTACATCATAAACAGTACTGTGTCTTATCGTTCCCAAATCTTCTTCGACCACTTCACGTCCGCTATTCATTGGCACCTCTTCAACCTTCTTTGTTAAATCAAGAGCTCCCTTGCAAGACATAATATCCTCATCGCTCAAATCATTGAGAACATTTTCCGGAAAGCCCAGCTTCAAAAGATGCGCTTTTATATCTTCTACTTCACTGTGTTCATTTTCAGGTACGGGAGTCCAGTCCATAGGGTAGCTGTTGAAAAAAATGAGTCCGCAGGAAATAGAGATAACCGCAGCGGATAAAACAATTCCATATATCCATTTATCAGACATCTTTACCGGCATTGTCTTAATCGCATATCCTGATGCGTAAAGATCTTTGGCGACTTTATTGAGGCTGATAAGAAACAGAATATATAAAATCACAAATATAAAACCTAACAGACCAACTTCAGCCTCTATAAATCCCAAAAATGCAGCTGAGGAATACCACAGCATCATCATTATCAGAAAACCCGTATGAGGTTTGATGCCCGCCTTTTGCTGAAGTTCTCTCAGTCCTTCGGCAAAAAATATCAGAAACAGTATCATAATGAAGGTATCAGCAAACATAACGGACTTTCCGTAAACAGATTCAGAAAATGCTTCACGGTAAATCGTTGCGTTTACTCCCAAAAAGAATACATTAAAAGCACTTATAACAGCAGCTGTAATTTTACATAATCTGAACCAGCTGTTTTCATAACTAAGGGTACGAAATCCTATAATGAGAAATATAAATCCCAGTGATGGTAAAATAAATTGCAGCCAGAGCAGATTAATTCTTAATGCAGATAAGGCAAATCCCGCAATAATAAAATTCATCGCTCTTCTGCACGGAATAACCTTTTTAAGAATGTCCGCCGGCGGGATTTCCGGCAACGCATCAAGTATATCTTTCTCAAACTCTTTTTCTTCGTTTGAATTAAATAAATTCCGATCACTCATTTTCTTCACCTCCGAGCTCTCTGCGAAGTTTTTTCTTTATTCGGTAAAGTTTGCCCTCCACCGAACGCACAGTCATACTCAGCTCTGATGCTATCTGTTCCGTTGACTGTAAGTAATAATATTTTCTGTAAAAAAGCTCTCTTTCCATAGCAGAAAGCTGACTTAAAGCCGTAACTAGAGCCGCTTTTCGCTCCTGTAAAATAACCGATTCCTCAGGGGTTGGTTCATATGATGGAACATGTTCCTCCATCTCTTCAATAGAATCGTCAAATCTTGCCTTACGTGTAAAGTTCAAAGCCGCATTTCGGGAAACGGCTGTAATCCAGCCCTTAAGGCTCCCTTTCCCCTCATTATAGCAATCTATTCGTTCCCATATACGCATAGTAATTTCAGAAACACAGTCTTCCCTATCCTGTTCATCAATCAGAATTGGTGAAACAACATACCGTATAAGGGAACCATAGGAGCCTAAGAGTTCTTTTATACCATCTTGATTTTTTTGCCGAATTAAATTAACTATTTCTTCTTCTCTCATACTTTCTGCTCCTTTCCCCAAAAATCCCCTGTCATCTAATGATACACATAAAAAACAAAAATCCCACGTTATTAAAGAAAAAAACGGACGCATTGCATAACTGCGTCCGTTTTTAATATCATGCTATTGCACGATGAATGAACCGGATATATCTGCCGAAAACCCTCCGGAATCCTTTACTGTGAAATTATATTTTCCCGGCTGTGTCACACCTGTTACTACCACTTCAATATCATCGTCATCCCAGTTAATCTCATTTACTTTAAATGGACTTCCGTTAATATCCGTAACAGTCACAACAGGCTTTCCGCTCCAAGCTATTTTATCCTCAAATTTTATTTCCAGTTCTCCGTCATCAACATCAAATTTTACGTCCATAATTCTTGCCGCAGAATTGCTTCCAGGCATTGCCTTACAGATTTCATAAATAGCAGTATCTTTTCGCTTATTATCCGTAATGCCGGTAATCTGAATTGAGAAAATATCGCCGGGTGAAATTTTATCAGTATATATCAGCCAGTAATCATCTTCCATAATAAAGTCATCAGCAGTGTAGACATCTCCGTCAGCATTTCTCAAAGTAATCACTGTTTTATTTGAAGAATAAATATCGTCATTATCGCATAAAAACTTTATTCCGTTTTCAAAGCAATAGGCTTCTGATGAAAATCCATTGAGCGTTGCGGTTGCTTCAAAGCCGTCTCTTGCAAGAAAAGCTCCCGAAAATATAAGAGGTGTTCCGTCAGCATTAAAAGCTTCTATTTTGACGTAATATATTTTTCCCTCCTCAATCGAAGCTATTTCCACGTTCCATTCATCGGAACTTTGACTCTTAAGTTTACATGCAAGTTCGTTTCCTTCACTGTCTGTTACTGTAATTTTTTCCTTGCCTGTATAAAGCAAATCCGATGAAAATTCTATTTCAGCTATATTATTTCCTTTGTATTCTATCTCTCTGACACCTAAAGCATCATTCGAACTGCTCCACTGGGAAAGCTCATACACTTCCGCAAGACTCATGCCCAGATTCACACCGGCATCAACTGTCTGACGCATATTGTTTGCCTCTTCCAATGTAGCACGCCTTGTTCGCACTATGGGATCTATATCACGCTGTGTAAGTACATCAGCAGTTACTTCAAGGAGCTCTCTCTCTATCTGCTCTGCCTGAACCATATCGTTATCTGCAACAATTATGCTTACCTGCTTATTGTCTGATGAAAAATATCCGTCATCGACCGCCTGATTAATTATCTGAGACAACTCCTCGTTTATTCCGGAAGCATTATTGAGTTTTGAAATCAGTTCTGTGCCATCGTTATTGATTCCATCAACTGCAATCACTTTTCCGTTTTTATTCATCGAAATTCTGATTGCAGGGTTAATAGATACCTCAACATATGTTGTAATGGTATTAAGATTACTATATAAAGATTGTATGGCAAACGCTACACACAAACATGCAGCAACAGATGCGGCAATAGCTGCAATTCTTTTAAGTGAAAATGTTTTTTCCTTTTTAGGATATTCAAGAACTGTCGCTTCTTCTTTCGGAACCTCATAATCAACTTCCATTCCGCATTGCCAACCGTCCTGTGTAGAAACTTCCATAAATTCGCCGTCATCATTGAGAACGGTGGAAACATTTTCATTTACTTCAATTACTATAACTTTCATGCTTTACCGTCCTTTCTCAATTTAATTTAATATATTCACGCATATACGGAAAATCGCCTGTATGAATAATAATAGCGGCAACTATATATCTTCTGTGATCCTCTATGAGCTTACGTTTGATTCCGGTTTTACGCATAAGTTCCATTACAGGAAGTTTCTTTTCATTTTTAAATAAAGCAAGAAGCTTTTCATTATTAATCATCTCATAAATAATTGTCTTGCACGCATTTTTTGTAGACTCATGACGTGGTGAAGCTTTGGAAAGCTGACTGACAGAAATTGACCACTTATTAAGTTCAGAAGTAAGAAGCATAATTTCTTCTCTTCTCTCTTCATTCTCGACATTTACACGGTATACCTGTGATGAAGCCAGCTGTACAGCATTATCGGATTCATCCTGTGCACTGTCAAGAACGGCATCCTCCTTGACAGTTTTTTCTTTTCTTACAAAATCTACTACTTTCCGTTTTATAATCGTTTTTGCGAGGGAAAGAAATGAACCTTTTTCTTTTTCATATAATTCAACTGCCTGGGTGAAAGCGATAAAGCCCGTCTGAAAAGCATCGTCGCCTCCTGTAGGACAGACAGATAAAACAGCAGAAATAATAAATGGTCTGTATTCTGTTAAAAGCAGCTCCAGTTCCTTCTGTGAGTGCTTTGCCGAAAGGACACGTGCTTCAAGTGTTTCAGCCATATTTGTCCTCCTTAAATCCTGTCTCTTATACACATCTCCGAGCCCACGAGACCCTAAGACATCTCGT
>ENA-OYCI01000204-OYCI01000204.1-human-gut-metagenome-genome-assembly--contig:-NODE-204-length-13005-cov-5.731120_pt1 | contig 13005 bp, 11 predicted proteins | sample MGYA00243455_ERZ652877 | MGnify/ENA primary metagenome ERZ652877 (study PRJEB26926, sample SAMN06164419) | human gut metagenome | biome: ENVO:00009003; feature: ENVO:2100002; material: ENVO:00002003...
GTATATCTTTGTTCATGTAATAATATTCAACTATAAATAAATACTAATATGGCTGTTGAAAAAGTTGTTATACCTGATGATGAAACTCAGGAGCAAAAACAAGAACGTCTTCGTAAAGAATTAGAAGAACGTAAAGCTAAGGAAGCTAAAGAAGCTCAAGAAGCTGAAGAACGACGTAAAGCTGAAGAGGAAGCTGCTCGTAAGAAAGCTGAAGAAGAAGGTGATAAGGGTGGTTCTACTGGTAATGGTGAAGAAGAAACTGAACCGGAACAAGTAGAAATTGATGGTACTCTTTACACACTTGATGATAACGGAAACGCCGTAGATGATAACGGTGAAATTAAGTTCACAAAGGAACAGATTGATGCAATGTCTGATGAAGGTGCTAATGAATTAGACGGTGATTATATCGAAGCTATTTCAAAAGCAAGTGGCATTGTTATTAAAGATGAGAAAGGTGAACCTGTTAAGTTTGAACCTACGATTGAGGGTTTTGCTAAACGTGAAGCTGCTGTAAAAGCTCTTGGTGAACGAGAGGGTTTTGCAAAAGGTTTTAACGAGTTTTTAGCTAATAATCCTGATATTGCAGCTCTTGTTGAATATAAGAGTAAGTTCGGTACAATCGAAGGTTATTCGGCAAATGTAGATTATAGTAAAGTTGAAATCAAAGATGATGATAACTTACTTGCTGATTTAATCTATAAAGCTGAAATTCAAAAAGGTACTTCTCCGGAACGTGCCAAACGAATTGTTGAGTTTGCAAAAGCAAATAACACTCTTAAAGACGATGCGACTGAAAGTCTTAATTGGTTGCGTAAAACTCAAGAGAGTGAGATTAAAGCAATTCATGAACGTGAGGCCAAAGAAATGCAGGCTGAACTTGAAAAGGAAATTAAATACTTTGGTGTTTCGTATGAAGATGACGGTACTGTCAAAGTTCATAATGCACCGGGTAGTCTTTATGATTTAATTGTTGTTAAAGGTCAGATTGGAGAATATGCTCTTCCGAAAGAAGGTCTGAGAATTAAAACAACTGATGGTGAGAAACTTGTTTCTCGTCAAGAGTTATTTGATTACTTCTCTCGTCCTGTTCAAGAAATTAATGGAATGGTTTATAGTCAAGCACAGATTGATGAGATTAATCGTCTTTCTAATCCTGCTGAATTGGCTATGCGATTTATTATGAATCTTGATGGTGGAGTTGACCAACTGATTAAAGCTGAACTTGCTAAAAAAGAAGTTAAACGTCTTCGTTCATTAGCAAGTAAGACTGGTAAAAACAATGGTAATCCCAGAGTTCAAAAGACTGCAAAGGATGATAAAATTGTTTTACCTATTAAATAAAGCAAATGTTCTTGCCTTATAATAATAACTTAACCAAAAATCTAATTTACAATGCGTGAAATTGGAACTGTAAAATTTGACTCGAATCAATATACAGATGCTAATATGCTTCTGAATTTTGATTTGATTGACCCTGTTAAACTTAATCGTAATCTTACTTATCTTTGGGGTAAGGATAGTGACAAGTATCCTCTTCTTACTCTTACTGAGGGTCAGGGTGCTGTTACAACAAAAGTTAAGCTGAATGGTGGTGATACTCAATATACTTGGGAAATTGCTCCTCGTCAGCGTGTTACTTCTCGTCTGAAAAAGCTGGTATCTGATAAAAATGCTATTCAGCCTTACGGAACTGTTGAGGTTGAAATGGAGGATAATTGGTTTATTTATCAGCACACTGCTATTGCTCCTTCGGGTATGCAATGGCGTATTCAGAATGAGGGTATTGCTACTTCGACTGGTGGATACGTTTATCGTTTTACCAATATGTCAGGTGCTCCTATCTCGGCTGATGCTGTTGCAAAAGACTTCATTAGTGGTGCTATTTGGGCATTAGGTGCTTCGACTATTCCTGGTAGCAAGTCTGACGGAAACCGATCGAACAACCAATCGTTCAGCAAGGCAACCAATCAGTATGGTTACTACCGTTTCTCGAAAGAGATTGCTGGTAACATGGGTAATAAAGTTGTTAATATTGCCTTTGATACTGCATCTGGTGGTGAGCGTAGTCTGTGGATGCCTTACGAAATGAAGATGTGGGAAATCATGCGACGCGAGATGCTCGAAGAGGACTTGTGGTTCTCGGAGTACAACCGCGATTCGAATGGTATTATCCACTTAAAGGATGAAAAGACTGGTGAGGCAATTCCTCGTGGTGCTGGTGTTCTTGATATTCTCAAGGCCGTTGGTAATTATGAAACGTATTCTGTTCTGACACTTAATCGTTTTGACCGTATTATCACTCGTATCTTTGACAATCGTATTGATTCTACTGTTGAAGAACTTGTTCTTTATTGCGGTAAAGGTTTCGCACGAATGTTCAATGATGCTATCTACTATGATGCTCGTCTTAAGAATTACTTTGTAACTCTTGGTGATAACGAGATTAAGAGTGATGGTGAGATGATGTCTTATGGTAAGTATTTTAACCGTTATAAGATGTTTAATGGTAAGATTCTTACTGTTAAGATTGTTGATATGTTTGACCACGGTATTCGTGCTCGTCGTGACCGTGAAGCCGGTAATATGTATCAAGGTCTGCCTATTACTTCTTATAGTGCTGTATTCCTTGACCATACTATGGGTTCGAATGGTGAGCGTAATATTAAGTTTGTTTGTGAAGAGGGTCGTGAGTATAAAGTAGGTGTCTATAAAGGTATGGCTGAACTACCTGCTTCGTGGGGACTTGCAAGTGGTACTCAACTGTCGGATACGAAGGATATTGCTTCTTATGAAGTTCTTGGTTCGCAGGGTATCAATATTGATAATCCTACTACTTCGTTCTGGCTTGATTTAGCTCTGAACTAAACACTCAATTTGAGTAGTAATAATCGAAAGGTTATTACTACTCATTAACATATAAAAGATTGAATAACTTAAAATGTTAAAAATATGATTAAAGTTAATCGTTCAGTTCGTATTGAATGGAGGAATAATCCTTCTTCTTTTGAACTTCGGAATAAAGATGCTTTCAAAACTGATTTTCTTCGTCTTGGTTCTGCTATTCGTCCTGTTAATGAATTGCTGAGCCGTAGTGAGGAAATGCGAGTTCTTCTTCCTACTGTTGTTGGTGTATCTCCTATTGATAGTTCTTGGCAAGAACGAATCACTACATACTTAAATGATTTTCTTCTTGAGATTCCTGTTCATGGCTTAGAGTTCGATACTTCTTATGTTTTAGATTTAGGTAATCCTGCTCTGAAAAGTAATATCGACGAACTTATCGGTAAACTTAAAAAAGCTGATAAGATTAAGAATGAAACTAGTTCGGAACTTGAAGCTATTGTTCTGAAACGGATTAAAGAACTTGATGAAACGGAACTTTATAAGTATGTTACTTTTGTTAATATTCCCGATTATATTAGTTGGAGATATTGCCTTTTAAGTAGCAAAGTTGCTAATAAGGTTGAAGACATTAATAAGAGCGTCAATATTCAATTTTATCTTACTTCGGATAGTGAGCGTAAAGCACTCAAAGCTGCTCGGACGAAACTTCGCACTGATGCTCTTAAGAAATATACAGAACTTATTAATAATCCGAATAGTGCACTTATCGACAATGTTGTTGTATCGACAGGTAGCGTAGGTGATTATTCGGAATTTATGGCAATGACTGTTGATGATAAGCAATCTGTTCTTCTTGAACTTATTGACAGTGACCCGCAGAAGTTTATTAGTATTGTTGATGATAAACATCTGGAGATGAAAGCTAAGATTACTATTTATCTTTGGATGAATATTATTCGACAACTTCCGAATAGTTCTATCATTGTCGATGCTTCTAATCCGGAAAATGTTATTGGTAATAATATTAATGATGCTATCTCGTATTTCTCGAATGATAACAACAAAGGTATTGTTGCCGAGTGGAACGCGAAGTATCGTAGTTTGAAAGGTTAGTCATGTATGAAACGGTAAAAGAGTTACACATCGAAATAGAGCAACGAATACAGCAAATAACATCTAATAGACATCGGAGTATTGCTCCTCAGTTTATTGATATGATGCTGAATCGAGCTGCCGTTAAATATATACAAACTAAATCAAATAGGAAAACTAATTATAAAGGCGAAGGTCTTGAAGATAGTAAAAAACGTGTAGATGATATTCAATCATTAAAACGTGAAACACCGTGGCTTAAACTTAAACGTGATAAGCAAGATGCGGATTATCCAAATAGAGCTTTTGTTATTCTTCCGGGTGATTATCTAAAACTTATTTCTTCTACTTCTCGATTAACTTATGGTAAAACTCGACTTGTTGAGAATTTACATGAGGTCTATCCTGATGATGAAGTTAAGAATTTATATTATCATCTAATTGATTTGTCTAAAATTGCCTTAACTGGTGATGAATTTAATGGACAAATTATTGTTAATGGGAATGAGATTGATATTTCAGATATTCTTTCTCTTTATGATAGTGATTCAGATAAGATTGATTTGTATGAAATTGCAGGTTTAACTTGTGATAGATTACGTCAAGCTCTTTCTAATGAATATAATGTTTATTGGGAGAATCTGATTGGTCGTTATTATAGAGATTGTATTATTATTACTTCTAATGTAAAAGATGAAATTGCATTAAAAGTTAATGATATAGACATTCCTGTTATTACTTATAATACTACTTATGACGAGTTCGTAAATGTAGGAAATAAGTTTTCTGAAAATGATTTAATTGCTACCGAAAATATTCGAGCTACTCTAAATAACTTCTATGGTAATAAAAATAGACATCTTAATCCAATAAGTGAACTTGTTGATGATAGGTTGTTTGTTTATTACGGTGATAATTTTTGTGTTGATGCGGTTAAGATTTCATATATTAAGAAACCACGTCTTTTTAATATTGATATTAACCAAATGTCAGATATGGAAATTACACCTGATTTCATAGATAGTGTAGTTAGCGATATTCTTCTTGTTCTTAAAGATGACAGTTTTAGTGCTGTTAAACAACAATCAAATTTAGAATAGAAAATGAAAAGTGTAATTGTCGCAAATAATTTTCTGACAACACTTGCTAATGATGATGTTAGCAAGTTGACTCGCGGAGAAGCTGTTCTTCTTAATTCGGCTGGTAAAGTCGTTGAAACTGCTTCGGATGTTAAGGATGACGAAATGTTGCAGTTTGTTCTTGGTCTTGGTGATGGCAAGGTTAAACGCGGCGTTTGGATTAATCCTAAGTGGTCGAAGCAACATAAAGAAATATATCTTGCTCCTGTTGGTAAAACGTATAAATTTACGAATCTCGTAGCTAATCGTGGCATTGGTTATCAAGGTTTCGATGCTGAGGTTATTATCTCGTGCAAACCTATTAATTCGTTTGGTGGTTATCCTCTGGAAGTTTACAATGCCAGCGTAACTATCAACGGAATTGATGAAGCAAGTGCAGATATTATTGCTCGTCTGAAAGTTGAGGTTAAAAAGACTTTGACTAAGATTAATGCTCGCTTTGGTGCTAATAGCATCACGATTAATGATTTTACCGAAGCAAGTGCTATATTCACTGGCGCCACAGGTTTTGAGTATTATGTGACGTTTGATGGTATTCTTCGTGCTACGCTTGAAGAGAGTGATAAGAATCAAACTCCGGTTGGTACTTATGACCAAGTTGCTAAACTTGAGAAAGAAGCAGATGTTGCCGGTGTAGGTTATAATCCTAATTTCAAGGAATATGACCGTGTTTATGGTGATATTTTTACAGCTACCGAGGGTGTTATGTATGACACTTATATAATTACTTCTCGTGCTGATTTCACACATCCCTTTAATTTACATACAGAGGGTTTACAGGTTACTCAATTTATTGCTATTGACAGTACCAAGAGTACTGCAATTACTGAACTCGAAAAGGTATTGAAACTCATTAAGTAAGAAATTGATTTGTTAAAAATGTAACCACAAGGATAACTCCTAATGCTATTAATTGTGGTGTTAGGAGTTATTCTCTTAATGATGCTAATATTATGTGACAAGTGGGCGTGCAACCTCCTGCCCCACCGGGGAGCGAGGCCGCAGGCCGAGCCATACAAGTTGCACCATTATTATTATTAATCGTCATATAACAATAAATACGATTAGTATTATGATAAAGAAAATATGGAATAAAATAACTACTTTTTTAAGTGGTTATTATTCAGAACATAAAGACGATATCATTATTGGTTTCGTCATTGCTACTGTCGTAGGTATTTTATTTAAAGCTACTGTTGCTACTTGGTTTATGAGTTTATGGATTACATTAGCTTATCAAATCATTATTTGTGGTATTCAAGCTGCAAGAAAGAAAGCAATAACTGGTCTTAAAATCCATCCTATTATTATTAACTTTGTAGTTGGAGTATTTATTTCGTTATTATTCTTGGTATGGCAGTAATTAATCTTCGAAATGTTGTAGCGCTCGGTGTGCTTGAAGATGGTGTATATCCGAGTGTTTATAATGGCCAAACCGGAGAATATATTGGTACAGTAGATGGTGAAGGTGCTGGTGTTAAAACAGTTCCTACATTATATATGTACTATCGAAAGAACGGCCACCTATATTTATATAGGACAAAGGAGAGGATTGAAATAGACTTAACTAATGTAACTGCTTACGATAATAGTGCTCTATTTAAGCTAACTGAAAAATCTGATATTAGTTCTGCAAAGATTACAGAGTTTGAATCTCGAAATATTAATGTAGGACATTATGAATATAAAGTTCCGTGGGTTAAATCAACTCAACAATATCTTTATATACTTGTACCGATTGTTCGTTCTATACATACAATTACAGTACAAGGTATCATAAGTAATCAGATATTCACTCTTACTGGTATTTATGTTCATGAAGGTAAATCTTGGTGGATTTATCGAACGAATGTAAAGACCAATTTTGATTTTAATGATGCTGTTAATGAGATTCTTGATGTTCAAGTATATGTTCGTGAGCTTACAACTGAGGACTTAAATCCTGTTGAACAACTTACAAAACTTTTATTTGAACATATTAATAATAAGTTTAACCCTCATGAGGTAACAAAAGAACAAGTTGGTCTTGGCAATGTTGATAACACTGCCGATATGGATAAACCTGTATCTCGACCTCAAAAAGAGTACATTGATGCTCTTGAAAATAGGGTTAAAGGTTGGTTCAAACAGTTGAATGTTTGGATTAACAATCATGTTGCAGAAGTTAATAAGAAGTTTCAAGATGTTTGGGCTGCTATAAACAAGAAACTTGATAAAGAAGATTACGAGAATGATAAAGATAATTTCAATGCTCATATTCGTAATTATGATAACCCTCATAGAGTTACTGCCGCACAAGTTGGTTTACCAACTGCCGCAAGTGACATTGAGAAATTAAAACAAAAAGCTCAAGAACTTCAAGGTTTGCTTATTAATAAGCAAGATAAAACTTCTGAAGAACTTGTTACTGATAATAAACGTATTGTAGATGCTATTAATGAGATTTATGGTATTGTTGTAGAACATAATAATCATGTTCGTAGCAACAGTATTAATCAAATTGAAGTTACAAGCGAGATTCCTACTACGTTTGAAGATGGTACACTTTGGATTCGTATTCCTCGAAATGAAGAAGATTATATAACAATTAAGATTGAAGCTGTTCCGGTTGATTCTACTATACGAATGATTAATTCGGAAGGTAAAGAATCAGCAGGTATTGGTAGTGCAAGTCTTGAATGTTTAATTCAAAGTCGTTTACATTATATTGTAGAAAAAGAGAATTACATTACAAAAGATGTTTATGTCGATGTAGGTGTTGAAGATACGACAATTAACGTTGTTCTTACACCTAAAACTAAAAAGACATTAACTGTAAATGCAACTCCTGATAATGCTTTAATTATATTTACTGATAAATCTTCTAATGTAGTTATTGCTCAAGGTACTGGTACTCTTACATATGAAACTTATGACCCGCGTGATATTTTAATTCAAGTTGGTGCAAGTGGATATGAAACTTACGAAGAGCGTATTACATTAGATGAGAATATAATTCGTGATATTACTCTTACAGCTCTACCAGTTGAACAAGGTGCTGTAAGTCTTACGGTAGTCGATAGCGAAACAAAGGCCAAAATAGCCGCATACGTCTATGATAAGGACACGGGTGGTATATTAGGTCAAGTCACAAAAGATACGCCGCTACAACTCACCGGAGATGTCAATACGAGCCGAATTTTGAGGTTTGTTTCGTCGGGTTATATAGAGGTTGAACAACTGGTAACTTATGCAATTCCTACCGCAGAAGTTACTGTTGAAATGGATAAAGTTCCAGTTCAAAATGGTACTATCTATGCAACTGCTGTAAATACTGAATCTACTGCTTTAGACGGTGTTACGTTTGAGTATAAACTCAGTACTGAAAGTGATTGGAAATCTCTCAATAATGATGAATCGACTGCTGGTAAATCTGAGGCTGTTACAGCTCCAGTTGGAACAAGTGTTGATTTCCGAGCTTCTAAAACTGGTTATATAACTAACACTGGAACTGGTACGATTAATTCTACTGGTGAACATAGTGTTACTATTGTACTTGAAGAGTTACCGCCTGAACCCGAAGAGGTTTCTATAACCATCAAGGCTTATGAAATTTATGATAGTAATAAACTTTATTTAGCTGCTGATATTAAAGAAATATCAAGTACTGGAACTACTGTTGGTACAACCAGACCTGATGAACCTTTGGTAATCACAAAGAATAAAGGTAGTGTTATAACTTATTATGCTTTACCGTTATCTTCTGATTGGTATAATATTGGTAGTGAAGAAGTAGTATTTGATACTGATAAAACAGTTGAGATATTATGTCTTCGTAATAATAACGGCCTTATTAAAGTTCGTACACGGGATGCTTTAACTGGTCGCATGATTAGTGATACCATTTATGATGAAACTGGTAAAAAAATAGGTAACTGTGGTTCATCAGAAGATGGTTATGTTAGTGAAGCTAATCCGATTGGTTTCGAACGTAATTATAAGACTTTAGGTGATACTCGTTATGAAGCTACTGAACCTGCATTGTTTATTGCAGCTAAACCTTCTGAAGCTGTTATCAATTATATTGATTTACATCCGAAAGAAGGTCAAGATTATATAGCTCTTAAATTTGTAGATTCTGTTACTAAAGTTCCTATTACCTCAGGTATTAGTTGTTGGTTTACTTCTACTGTTAAAACTATTGTTACTGATTATCAAGGTATAGCTCATATTAGTGGTACTTATGATTCAAAGGTTGTAATTTTGGTTAGACGTAATGGTTACGTTGAATACAATCAAAGTTATGATAATCTTGCAAATCATAGTGTTACAACTATTGAATTAGTACCTGAATCAGTATTTGAAAACGATGGTATTGATTATATGCAAATCGAAGGTGATAGTATTGAACATCCTATATTTAGGGTTGGTGATGTCGAATCTAATTAACGGTTTAATGATATGAAAGAATCAGTAATTCGTAAAGTATTTTGTGCCTTAAACTGGCCTCCGAAAACTGGTGCTTTTCAGAAGTTAATTACTTTTGTAGTTGAAAGTTTAGCCACTAAGGCTGAATCTTCAACTGTTCAACAATTACAAACAAAAGTAGAAACTCTTGAAAGTACTGTTAATACATTACAAGAAACTGTTACTACTTTAAGTGGTAAAGTGAGTACATTAGAGAGTAATTATACTTCTTTGAAAGGTCGTGTAACTGCTCTTGAAACACCGCAAGGTTAATATTAATCTACAACTATGGCACAACTTAATCTTCTTGAACGAGCTACAGAAGCTGTCGTAATGCTTAATGGTAATCGTCGGCAGGTTCTTGATATGTGGCTTAATGGTAAAAAAGTTTGGCCAATAGATGAACCTGTTGTAGAATTAGCTGTTGATAAAACTCTTGTTATTCTAAATGAAGATAATAATTATCATGATACCATAACTGTTTTCGCAAGTGATACAGCTGAATGGGAATTTGGTAATTAGTTTGTTATTATAGTTAATCAACCAAAAAAAAAACAAATGGCAACTATTCCGAGTTATTTATCATGGATTCCTAAAACTGGTACTGGAAATACAGAGATTAAGATTAATTCTGTGAGTCCTTATACTGGTCGTGCCGATAGAAGCACTCAAGTTCCCGGTAAGATTGTCGGAAAGACTAACGCAGTTACAGTCACGGTTCTTGAAAAGGCTGCTGACGAATTTATTACTCCCAAAGGTTCAACTATTAATGTTGCTAAAGATGGTGACAGAATTCATGTAACTGGTGAGTCTAACTCGAAACTTCTTACATTTACATGGACAACTAACTTCGGTATTGCAGATGTAACATCATTTAAGGTTAATGATAGTATAACTGCTACGTCTGGTACTGCTATTACTGGTGACCCCGGTGCTACTGGAAAATATACTTATGATGTTACTGTTGTTGTACCGAAGAATGAAACTATTAAAGTTCGTTCTGCAACTCTTGAAATCAAGGGTGTAGGTACGAGTGTTGTTAAAACTATTACTATTACTCAGGCTCTTGGTGACAGCTATCTGTATCTCAATTTGCAGGGTACAACTACTGCAACTGTTATTATTCCGAAGGGTGGTGGTGAGCAGACTCTGAATGTTCTGTCGAATGACGAATGGACGTTCGAACCTGCTAAATAAATTAATTAATCATTTATGAGTGTTATCACTAATAAATGGAATGACGGGAGTGGAGATTCAATTAATATTGAATCTCCCTCTTTTCAAGGAAATCAGACTGTTAAAATTTCATCACCTGTTCAAAAGGGTACTTCTAAAAGAAGTATGAAGTTTATTGGAAAATGTAAAAAAGATTCCAGTAAACAAGTTATTCTTACTGTTGAACAAGAAGCATCAACTTATACATATGATTTAACGTTAAATAGTGATAATACTGAAATTGCCGCAAAAGGTGGAACTGCAACTATTACAGCTGTACTTAAAACATATCGTAATGGTAATTTAGTTAGTACAGATAATGTTACACCAGTTCTATCAGGAAGTGCTACTGGATTTTCTATATCTGGTACTAAGGTTACTGCAAGCAATCGAACTACAACTGTTGGTAGTAGGAGAAGTATTGTTGTAACTGGTAAATATTCAAATACATTTGATGGTCAAACAGTATCATCAACTATTACTATTTATCAAGAAGCCAATAAGGCTTCTTATGGTGCTTTAACAGGTGGTTCTGTTTTAGCATCTGATATTCCTGCAAGTGGTGGAACATCTTCGACCAATGTTACTAATATGTCACAGACGATTAGTTATACATCTGGTTTGACTCGTGCTGGTACAGTTACCTATTCAAAAACAAGTGAAATTACAGTTTCTTCTCTTGGAACCACAGTTAAGGCAAGAACTAAGGTTGGACAAGTTACTGTAACTTATACTGGTGAAGGTGGTACAACTGCCAATAAAACCGTTAATATTTATCAAGCTGAAAATAAAGTAACTAATAGTAATTACAATCCTCGAATTACTACTTACGGAACTCCTACTATAAGTATCGGTAGTGGTTTGACAGCAGCTGGTGGTTCTGCGACTGTAAGTGCTTCTGTTACTAATACTGAAACTTATAATGCTTTGTATAGTTCTGGTGCTATTGGCCCGAATCAAACACGAAGCGTTGGTGGTAGTTTATCAATTTCTATGATTGCTAACGGTAATAGTAGATTTAGTTTATCTGGAAATACGATTACTCATAGTAGTATGGGAACTAATATAACTACTGATACTGTTACTATAAAAGCTGTAAATGATGGAGATAGTTCTAAGTCAGCTACTGCTTCTAAAAGTATAACAAATATTCGAACAGGTAGTTCTACTTCTGGTGGTGTTTATACATACGGTAGTATAACAGTTGGTACAATTACGAATGCTACAATTCCTGCGAGTGGTGGTTCTGCAAGAGCTACTGCTGGAAATGGTACTCAAAGTTGGAACAAGTCTGAAACTATCACTACTTATACATATCTTTCTGGTGCTATAGAAGATGTTGTAACTGAAAATGCTTCCAGTGGTATAAATGAAGTTGAACCAAATGTTGCATATATTGAAGCTACTGCGTCTTCAAAAGGAACTACTATTTCTTCTCAAACTATTGTAAAGAGTCAAAATTTTGGTTGGTATGCTAATGGTGAATCTGCAAGTGGAACAATGTATATTTACCAAGAAGCTAACTCAATAGATTCTTATAATTACAGTAGTTGGAATATTGCTGTTTCGGCAAATCCTACAACTATTGCTGCATCAGGTGGAACTTCTACTATTACAGCAAGTTGTACGAGAACTAAAACTCCTGTTTATACATCAGGTTCTACTGGAACAGCTACTACTGAATCTGCAACTCCAACATTAGCAATTAGTGGTACTGGATTCACATTAAGTGGAACTACTGTTACAGCTTCAAAGAATAATGTTGCAGCTCGAACTGCTACTGTAACTGCTTCATATTCTGGAGCTACTTCTAAATCTGTTACTATTACTCAATCAGCTGGGCCTGATGGTATTGGTTATATGCAGATTCAAGGTAATGGTGTTGACCATTATATTTTCCAAGTTGGTCGTACACCAAATACTCGTTCTAATGATGTTCAAACTTTATCAGAAGAACCTGTTGAAATTGCAACAGAAACTAAATCTGAAAGTTTGTTTGCTAAAATTAAACGTATTGTTACTAATCTTAATTAATTAAAAGTTATGGCAACTAAAAGTCAGCTTAAACAATATTTTGAAACAGGTAAAATACCTACACAAGCTCAATTCGGTGATCTTATAGATTCTATATTTAATATTATTAGTTCACCTGATGGTAGTTTGAATATAAATGGTGATGAAAATAACATTAAACTTTCTATAAAGAATGTTAGAAGTTTACATGGTGTATATGCTGTCTCTTATACACATCTCCGAGCCCACGAGA
>ENA-OYCI01000213-OYCI01000213.1-human-gut-metagenome-genome-assembly--contig:-NODE-213-length-12619-cov-3.928367_pt1 | contig 12619 bp, 9 predicted proteins | sample MGYA00243455_ERZ652877 | MGnify/ENA primary metagenome ERZ652877 (study PRJEB26926, sample SAMN06164419) | human gut metagenome | biome: ENVO:00009003; feature: ENVO:2100002; material: ENVO:00002003...
GTATAATACAAAGTATATATTTGGTGTCTTTGTTTGACAGCGGTTTTATAGGATAAGGTTAATTTTAAGATTTTGGATGATAATTTAATCAAAGTCTGCAAAACATATATGAGGGAGTGAACAAATTTGGCAGAAAAAAAGCAAAAGAAAAATAAAAAGAATTCGTTTCCATATACAGACAGGGAACTTAGCTGGCTTAGCTTTAACGAAAGAGTTCTGGAAGAGGCATATGAAAAGGAAAATCCTGTTTTGGAGCGTGCAAAGTTCCTTTCCATAACAGCATCCAATCTCGATGAATTTTTCATGGTTCGTGTGGCAGGACTTAAAGAGCAGGTGCGCTCAGGCTATAAAAAGCTTTCTTTAGCGGATCAGACCCCGGCTCAGCAGCTTAAAGCCATTGAAATAAGAGCCCATGAATTTTGCACAAAGCAGTATAATTGTCTTACCCATTCAATTATTCCTATGCTCAGACGCAACGGAATCTGGATTCTAAAATATGACGACCTTAACGAAGAGCAGAAGGAATATTTAGACAGATATTATGAGAGCACGCTTTTTCCGGTTCTCACGCCTCTTGCAATCGACCAGAGTAGGCCTTTTCCCCTTCTTTCGAATAAATCCCTTAACCTTTGCGTAAGGCTTAAAAAGGACGGAGAGAGCCATTTTGCAGTGGTGCAGGTTCCCTCAATTCTTCCGAGATTCTTAAAGCTGCCCGATGCCGAAAACGACAGCTTTATTATGCTTGAGGATGTTATAACCGCAAAGCTGCAAACTCTTTTTGAAATGCATCAGGTAAAGAGTGTGGCACAGTTCAGAATAACCAGAAACTCCGACCTTACTATCGACGAAGAGGCGGACGATCTTCTTATTGAAATACAGAATTCCATAAAAAAGAGAAAAAGAGGCAGACCTGTACGTCTTGAGATAAACTCCGGCTGCGATGAAGCGGTAAAGGAATTCTTAACAGATATGCTTGACGTCAAGGAGGGAGAGGTTTACCGCTGTCACGGTCCTCTTGACCTTACTGCATGGATGAAGTTAAGCTCAATTTCAGGCTATGACCATTTGAGAGTTCAGCCCTTTACTCCGGCAGTCCCGGCAGATTTCCTCGGCTGTGATGATATTTTTGAAGCAATCCGTCAGCGTGACAGATTTGTTCATCACCCATATGAGAGTTTTAACTGCGTAATAGATTTCTTAAGGCGTGCCGCCGATGACCCAAATGTTTTGGCTATAAAGCAGACTCTTTACCGAGTCAGCGGAGATTCGCCTGTTATCAAAGCTTTGATGAGAGCTGCTGAAAACGGCAAACAGGTTACAGTTCTTGTTGAGCTTAAAGCAAGGTTTGATGAGGAAAACAATATCAACTGGGCAAAGAAGCTTGAACATTCAGGCTGTCATGTTATTTATGGTTTGTCGGGACTTAAAACCCACTGTAAGATACTTCTTATTGTTCGAAAGGACCCTGACGGCATAAGGCGTTATCTGCATATGGGAACAGGTAACTATAACGATAATACCGCAAAGCTCTATACTGATATGGGACTTTTCACCTGCCGTGAGGAGTTCGGCGCAGATGCATCTCTGCTCTTTAACCTTCTTACGGGCTATTCAAGACCGCCTAAGTATTCGGCTTTTGTAACAGCTCCTGACAATATGCGTGATTTCTTCTATCGCTGCATTGACCGTGAAATAGAAAACGCCGAAAACGGCAAGCCTTCGGGAATTACCATTAAAATCAATTCTCTTCTTGACGGCGAAATAATAAAGAAGCTCTATGAGGCTTCCTGTGCGGGAGTTAAAATAGATCTGCTTGTAAGGGGCATATGCTCCCTTATCCCAGGCGTTAAGGATGTAAGTGAAAATATTACTGTTCATTCAATTGTAGGCAGATTCCTCGAGCACAGCCGTATTTTCAGGTTTGAAAACGGCGGTGAAAGAGAGATATATCTCGGTTCGGCGGATCTCATGCCGAGAAACCTTGACAGACGTGTTGAACTGGTGTTCCCTGTATACGACGAGGGAATACAGGCAAGACTTAACAGGATACTTGAAGTAATGTTTGCAGATACGGTAAATACAAGAATCCAAAAAAGCGATGCCTCCTATGAACTTATGGACAGAAGGGGCAGAGGCTCAATAAACAGTCAGAATTTGTTCCTTGAATATGCAAAAAAGCGTGAGCTTGACTACGAAGAGGAATAATTAAAAATAAAAGGAGCGGATGTTGAAATGAAAAAGATTGGCGTGCTTACAAGCGGCGGAGACTGTCAGGGACTTAACCCAGCACTTAGAGGTCTTGCCAAAGCTCTTTACACTGCTTTCGATGACGATGTTGAAATCTACGGTTTCGCAGACGGTTACAGAGGTCTTATTGAAAACGACTGGAAGCTTATGGAAAAAGATGACTTTTCGGGAATACTTACAAGAGGCGGCACAATTTTAGGTACTTCACGCCGTCCCTTCAAGCTCATGAGAGTTATTGATGAAAGCGGCGTAGATAAGGTTGCCGAAATGAAGAAAAACTATAAAAAGCTGGGTCTTGATGCACTGGTTGTCCTTGGCGGCAACGGAACCCACAAGACGGCAAATCTTCTTTCAGAAGAGGGACTTAATGTTGTCACAATGCCCAAGACCATTGATAATGACATCTGGGGCACTGACGAAACATTTGGTTTCCAGAGCGCCGTTGCCGTTGCAACAAATGTAATCGACTGTATTCATACAACCGCCACTTCTCACGGAAGAGTGTTTATTGTAGAGATAATGGGTCATAAAGTAGGTTGGCTCACTCTTTATGCAGGTATTGCCGGAGGAGCTGACATCATTCTTCTTCCCGAAATTCCCTATAATATAAAATCCGTTGTAAAGGCTCTTAAGGCGAGAGAGAAGGCAGGCAAAAACTTCTCAATTATAGCTGTTGCTGAGGGAGCAATCTCCAAAGAGGATGCCGCACTTTCAAAGAAGGAGCGAAAGGCAAAGCAGGCTGCAAGTCCGTTTTCTTCAAAGGGATATGAGCTTGCCGCTGAAATCGAAAAGGAAATGGGCAGAGAGATAAGAGTCTGTGTTCCCGGTCACATTCAGCGTGGCGGAGACCCCAACGCCTATGACAGAGTTCTTTCTACAAGACTCGGTACAGCCGCTGCGGAGCTTATAAAGAAAAAGCAGTTTGGCTATATGGTAGCCGTCAAGGGCGAAAGCATTGTGCCTGTTCCTCTTTCAGAGGTTGCAGGAAAGCTCAAATATGTCCCTGTTGACAGCGAGGTCGTAAAGTCAGCCCGTGATCTTGGTATAAGCTTCGGTGATTGATTTAAAATAATATTCCTGCAATATTAAAAGCGGACAGCTCATGCTGTCCGCTTTGTGTTTGTTGGTTTGCTGATTAAATGTTTTATTTATCCTTATGTGAAGCGAAAATAGATATCACCGCCGGATATAATACCGCCGCTACAGGCCAGATAATCCAGCTTAAATACCATTTGTAGCTTATAAAGCTGTATGCAAGATATCCCGCTGTTACAACTGACCAGTATATTGTATTGACCTTTGAAGAGGCGATTTTTTCCTTTTTCTTTTTCCTTGAATATTCGCCCTCCTGTAAGAGCTTGTCAAAGCTTTCCCAGATGATGCAGGTTTTGACAATGAAATTTACACCTATGCCGATAAGCGCCAGCATTACTGCAACCATTGAAACCATAAACAGATCATCTTCACTTATAATAATTGCCGCAAAAAGGGGAACCAGTGACAGTACGCAGAAGCATACGCCTATGGCTATATTTTTTGTGTAGGACTCTCGGTACTCCTCTTTGCGCTCTTTTACCATGCCTGTTACACCGTATGAGGTTTCAAAAATTTCGTTTTCAAGAAACTCGAAAGCCGAAGTTTTGCTTGAGCTGAGTATGAATAATGTAACGGCGTTTGCGATAAATATAAGCAAAGTGATCATTCCGATGCCGGCGGCTACATTTTCAGATATATTATAAAGGGGCTTTTCGCTCATAACGCCTAAAATCATCAGACATATGGGGGAAATAATACATAAAAATACTCCGCATGCTATTGTTTTGGCAGTTTGAGTTTTTGCTGCGAGAAATTTATTTGCTTCCTCCATTGATACACGGCGGACGTTGAGTTTTTCCTCTGTCTTTAAAGATGCAGATTCGTTTTCGTTTGGCTCTATTTCATCTTTAAGCAAATAGTCCGTGCTTACACCGAAGAGCTTTGAAAGCTGAATAATCTTTTCAAGGTCAGGCACTGACTGTGCGCCCTCCCACTTTGATACCGATTGTCTTGTAACGTTCATCTGCTCTGCAAGTTCTTCCTGTGACCAGCCGCTTTTCTTACGAAGCTCAATTAACTTATCAGCAAATATCATAAACACAGCTCCTTTAATTTGGATTTTCTTTTGTCTGTGATGCAAGTATACACAAATTCGGGGTTACATTCTACCAATCGGCACTATGCAATCTGTCAACCGGTGATTGCAACTGGCAGTTTACATGAATTATAACCTATAAACAGACCTGTCGCAATGCGTTTTATAAATAAAAACATCGGGACAGCTTCATTTAAAGGCTGTCCCGATGACTTTTTATCTTTATGCCGGTACGAATTCAACCGAGAAGCAGTGGGAACGTATATCGTAATCCATTACATATGTGCGGAACTGATTTCCGCTGAGGATTTTTCCGCCCATTGAAATCTGAGAAACATATCCTACACCCATTCCCGTTGAATTGTCGTGTTTTTTTATTGTGAGCCATGTAGAAGGATCTCCTGTAAGGTTTACGCCGTAGGAGTCATAGGCTCTCTTTTTCATATCTGCGGCGGAAATACGCACAACGCTTTTGCAGTTGCTGAGCTTTAAGTCAGGAGAACTGTCAACGGGGACAAGGTAGGGGTAATTTACCGTAGAGCCCCAAACGGATGTGGATGAAACAGTTTTTCCTCCTGAATAGGCGAAAAATACCGCATTTATGTACGAACCGTTATATGAAACATATTTGCCTTTAACGGCATTTACTGCGTCTATTACCGCCTGAGAGGGAGTGGAAACCGTATACATTCCGTCGCAGGTGCCGCCGCTTCTCATGGCGTATGTATATGCTGCAACAGCCTGAGCTTTAAGGGCTTCCGTATGAAAACTGGAACCCATTTCGCCCTGAACAGCCATTGCTACTGCGAGGGATGTTTCCACATCTTTTCCCTTGACCTTTAAGGTCTTTGGCATATTGGGGTCGTCAATTACCTTAGTACCAGTATAATAATGAGTAAGTATTTTATCATAGCTCCAGCCCTGTTTTGCATAGGCGTTGGCTCCGTACTGGCTCATTCCTACACCGTGACCGTATCCGTATACTGTGAATACGAATGTGCCGTCTGCAACAGGTTTTGAAGTGGTTGTTTCTTTGGCTGTGGTTTCAGGTGCCTTGGTCGTCTGTGTTTCCGTTGGCTTTGTTGCCTTTTCCGTCTGAGTTTCATCAGTCTCTTCTGTTTCCTCAGAAGATGACTCTTCCTCGGTCGATTCTTCAGTTGTATTATCGGGTATCAGGGCTACTTCACCGTGATGATTATCCTCGAAATCATCATAATTTTCTGTATTTTCAATATTGTCAGAGGGTAAATCAGCGTTTGTCTGGGTTACAGCTTTGCCTATGCCGAAAGCAGTCAATATAACAGTTATGGCAACTATTAAGCAGATTGCGGCAATCCAGATCTTTTTATTTTCAGGAGTGATAAGTTTTTTAGGGGAGGCGCTTTCACTTTTTTTCGGAGCAATTTCTTCTGATGAGACAAATCTCTTTATCATTCCGAAAACATTCTGCATTGCTAAAGCCGTGAGAGAAGATGCCGTATCATTTTCTCCGGCATATATTTTTTTGACCTTTACATATTCGCTGTTAGCAACAGCTGCAATGATAAAGAACTGCTTTTCATCCTCACCTGCTATTTTGAAAGCGTGGGTTATAACAGCGCCTACATGAGACGGAGATTTTTCCGCTGCTTCCTTAGCTAAAAGTGCTGCATATGTTTTGGGAGAATTGCCGTTTCGTTTAATATCTGAGGTGAAAAAAGTTATTTCTTCATTTTTTGGGAATTTGCGGCAGATTTTTGCACCTGTGGGAGAAACTGAGAGAGAAACTTTCAGTTTCTTATCTGTAAGAAATGAGTCTAAATCGGAGAAAGACTGTGTAAGGGGATCAGCCGTCTGTTTGTCCGGAACCTCTGCAGAAGGATTATCCGTTTGAGTGTGCATGATTTCCGGAATGTATTTTTTAAATGCGGCTGCGGCACAGCGTTCGGTTCTCTCTGAATCAAGTGGGAGGAATAATATATTGAGCTTGTCCGCTTTAAAAGCAAATCCGGAAAAAGCTCCGTCATAAGACGGGAAAACAGCACAATCCTCAGGCATCAGTATATGTACATCACGGTTTTCTATATCCTCTTTGCAAAGCTCAGCAATAGCTTCGCATTCCGTACACTTAACTGAAAGCACGGAACATACCATGCGTTTTACATTTACGAAGAAATCCTTGTCTATTGCCATTATAACAAGAGCTTCTTCTCCCGTAAGCTTTGAAAGGCTCATGAAAAATTCACGTGCGCTGCTGAAAGTCAAACAGTTTTCCTTTTTAAGACCAAAGGGTGCGGCCAAGCTGAATATGATATTTTCTTCCTTTAAAGTATCGGAATCCTTTTTCCGCAGACAGAGAAAATATGACTTCATAAATTTTCTTTCTCCTTAAAAGCATTGTGCCTGAAATGCCGCCAGTTGCGGCTTTACAGGCACTTTGCTATCTATTGCATTTAAATAATGTTTCAGCCGGTTCTCATTGGGCAGCAGGCTGGTTTTCAGCAGCTGCTGTGGAATCTTCCGGAACAGTGGGTTCAGTAGGCTCAGTGGGCTGTGTTTCGGTTGGAGTCTCTGTAGACGGCTCCTGAGTCGGTTCACTCGTATCCCCTGTGCCGGGCTCAGTGGGTTTAGTTTCATCTGTCGGTTTTTCCGTGGGCTGCTGTGTGGGTTTGCTTTCGTTGGTAGTTCCCGATTCCGAAGGCTTTGTATTTTGCTCAGGTCTGGATGGCGTCGTATTTTCTCCTCCGGATGAATCTCCTGTATGGATATCATCATTGGCAGGTTCATCTATAACAGGACTGTCATCCGTTGATTCCTCATCTGAGTTGTTGTTAAATATTGATTCCCAGAAACTTTTATAGTCGAAATTAGATTGATCATTTGTGCCGCTATCGGTTTTAGATGTTCCTGTATTTGAGGATGTCGGTACAGTATCGGGTTTTACTATTAGAGCACCTATTCCGATGGAAATGCAGAGAACCAATGCGGCGGCTCCGGCATAAGCCGTATATTTTAACATTTTTTTGCGGTTTATGCCTTCAATAGACGGAGCAGAGGGTACAAAAGTTCTTTTGATATTTCCCTCATATGCGGATGCTTGTTTTTGTATCATTTCCAAAACGGCATCCAAAGCACAGGCAGTTAAAATCAATGCGGTCTCACCAGGCTGTGCATATATTTTTCTGACTTTTGCCCCTGTGTTGTCAGCAACGGCGATATATACGAAAATCTGGGTTTCGCCTTCATTCTGTACCTTAAAGACATTGGTTATGCTTGCGCCTATATTTGTTCCGGTACGTTCGGCAGCTTCACGAGCAAGTACAGCTGCATAATTTTTCGGAGATGTATTTTTTCTCTGACGTGAAGAAGAAATAAACCTCAGCTGTGGCATATCAGGCAAAACACGGCAAAGCTTATTACCTGCATTTGAAAGGGATAAAGCTGCCGTTAATCTTTTATCTGAAAGAATATTGCATACCTCAGCGGCTTTTTCCGAAATTAATGCCATAGTATAGTTCAGACCGTTATCGGAATTTTCAGAATGGGTTTTAGTTTCGCCGTTTGTTTTTGACATAAAGCTGAAGAAAGAATCTCCTAAACATTGCGAAGTCCTTTCATCGTCAAGAGGAAGAAGAATTACGCAATTCTTGTCATTTTTCAATGCAAAACCTGAGAAAATTCCATCCGAAGTCGGCAAAAGCATTGCTCCTTTGGGAATAGCATCGTCAGCATTTATATCACCGGATGCATCGCTCAGCGGACAATTTAAAAATAGCGCTGAGCAAAGCATACGCTTTGTATCTGCAAACAGTTCTGTATCCGCTGCAAGAATTATAAGTGATTCCTCATCAAAAATTTCGGACAGGCGGCGGAAAAACTCACGCACATTACAGAAGCTTTTGCAGTTTTCTCTTGTGAGACCAAAATTACAGGCTGAGCTGAAAATAGCATTTTCTGCCTGTAAACCCCTCGATTCGTCTTTTCTAAGACAGAGAAGATATGTTTTCATAATATTCTCTTTCCCTCCAAAAGCGGATTAACCCTTAATCAAGATACCAGTTTTCGTAGTCCTTAAAAGGATTTTCAATGCCCTTTTTATCGTAGTAAGCCTGAGGCCAAAGGGGATTTGAATTAAGCTGTACCTTTGATGTATCCACTGAAGTATCTTCGCCCTCACGGACAAGTCTGCCTATAACAACAAGTCTTGCCTCTGTAAATTCATAGGCACAGGTGTTAAGAGTAATGATTTTATCTGTTGGCTTAATATCAACACCTGTTGTGTAGAGTTTTCGCATATCCACCTGTTCAATGTATTCCATGAAATTGTCGTTTGAACCGAAGGAGGTATGCATGAAGTTAAAGACATATCCGTTATTCTGTTCGGGATAAGCGTTTGTGAAGAATACACCGTAAATTTTAAATGTGTAATCATCATAGAGTGTGCTAAGTTCAATTATAGGTGATTGCTGGAATGTGGAAGTGCTCTTGTACTCTTTGAGAGGAGCAAAAATCATATTGTCACGCATATGGTGACCATAAATGATTGTATTCTTGTCAAGATCCTGAATATCATTTCGGTAGTCCATAAAGGGATTTCCGTAGTTTGTATCCTGACGGTTAAAGTCAAGATAAAGATACTCGTCGTTATCTTTTCCCTGAACAAGGGGATAGGAGATGCTTGTGCCGGGAATGTTTATCCAGCCGACAAAATCCTGATTTGCAGCATAAAGCTTTGCCCATTTAATGTTCATTCCCTCAGGAAAGTCAACATCCGGGTACTGTGCTTTGATTTTATCCCAGTTTTCTTCTGTATCTTCTAAGTTTTCCATTTCGGTTTTCCACTCGTTAAGTTCATTGTAGGTTCCATCGCTTTGCTGACGTTCTATAAATCTTCCCCCAAGGATAATGCCGCAGACGATAAGTACTATAAGTGCTACGAAGAAAATAATTTTTCTTACAATTTCCTTTGCACTGTCGCCTTTCCAGGGGAAGAGATATTTAAGGAATCTGATAAATGCAGATTCCTTTTTAACTTTTTCTTCCGGAATCAGCCATGAATTATCGGCAGAATTTTCTGAATCAGTTTCCAATTCTTCCGCTTCATAATTGTTTGCTAAATTCTCATAGTTTTCATCTTTATCGGGAAGGTTGTTTTTGTTTTCAAAATCATTGTTCATAGGAAATTACCTCCTTAATCAAAATCGTGTTCGGCTTCTTCCGGGGTAAGTTTGCCGATTAGATATAATCTTGCAAGGTTAAGTGCATTTGAAGCCGTTACATAGCGGTTGTATTCTCTGTTATCGCCGGAACGTCCGGTTTCAAATTTAATGCACCATACATGGTTTTTATCTGCAAGAGCTATAAAGCTCAGTCCTGCCGGCTTGCCGCCTTCGCTGGGATCAGGACCTGCAATGCCGGTAACGGAAAGGGCAATATCTGCGCCGCTTACTTTCAGTGCGCCTTTTGCCATATGGCAGGCAACCTCACGGCTTACAACGCCGTTTTTCTCTATGGCGTCGTGAGGAACACCGAGAATCTGTTCTTTGATGTGGTTTGCATAGGATACTATGCCGCAGTCGAAAACTTCCGATGAACCGGGGATTTCCGTTATCCTTTTAGCAATATAGCCTGCGGTACAGGATTCCGCAAGACCGATTTTCATCTTCTTTTCTTTAAGAAGCTCTACAACCTTTTCCTGAATGCTGGAAACGTCAATGCCGTATATAAATTTGCCAAGTCTATTTTCGATTTCCTCTATAACTGGCTTTATAAGCTCTTCCGCTTTTTCCTCATTTTCTGCTCTGGCAGTGACTCTCAGAAGCGCTTCACCGTCTTTGGCATAGGGAGCAACTGTGGGGTTTTGCATATCGAGAAGCTCACCGGCTGTTTCCGCCATTAAGGATTCTCCTATGCCGAACGTGCGGATATTGTGTGAGATAATAACCATGCCAGATTTTTCGGAAAGATATGGCTTTACGAAATTATTGAACATGGGATAAAGCTCACGGGGAGGTCCGGGGAGACAGATTATGCACTTGCCGTTACGCTCCATAGCACATCCGGGAGCAGTGCCGTGATCGTTTCTGAAAACTACTCCACCCTCCGGCAAATATGCCTGTTTGCGGTTTGTTTCTGGCATTCCGCTTTTTCTGTGACTGAAAAAGTCAAGCATACGCTGAAGACTTTCCTCATGAAGTACAAGGGGGATTTCCATAACCTCGGCGCAAATCTCCTTTGTTATGTCGTCGGATGTTGGACCGAGACCTCCGGAAGTTATTATTATATCGCTTCTTGAAAGGGCGTGTTCCACGGCTTCACGCAGACGTTCGGGGTTATCTCCGACAGTTCCTTGATGCTGCATTGTAAAGCCCATTGCCGCAAGTTCCCTTGCAAGAAACTGTGCGTCGGTATTTAGAATATCTCCTAAAAGCAGCTCCGTTCCAACGGACAATATTTCGCATTTCATTTTATCGCTCTCCTTGGGAAATAAAGGATAAATCAGGCAGTTACGGTTCTGATCTGAGCTCCGTTTACAGCTTTTTCCACAAGTTCTTCAAGAGGAATAAGCTGTTCCGCCTTTTCAATATCCCCTAAATTGGGACGTGTTTTCGGATGTTTAGGTGTAAACACTGTACAGCAGTCCTCATAGGGGAGAATTGAGGTTTCAAAGGTGTCAATTTTACGGGAAATTTCAATTATCTCATCTTTATCCATTCCTATAAGGGGACGGAATACAGGCATGTTTGCCGCAGCGTCTGTACATGCAAGGGCATAGATAGTCTGGCTTGCAACCTGTCCGACGCTTTCGCCTGTAATAAGAGCCTGGCAGTTTTCTTTTCTTGCAATTTTTTCCGCAGCTTTCATCATTGCACGGCGCATAATGAGTGTGAAAAGCTCCTCAGGACAGTTGTCCTTAATCTGCTCCTGAATTTCTGTGAAAGGTACGGTGAACATTGTCATTCTGCCGCTGTATTTTGCAACCTTTTCGAGAAGGGTTACAACTTTCATCTCAGCTCTTTTGCTTGTGTATGGGGGAGAGGCAAAATGGATTGCAGTAAGCTCTATGCCTCTCTTTGCCATCATCCATGCAGCGACGGGACTGTCGATTCCGCCGGAGATGAGTATTCCCGCTTTTCCTCCTGTTCCAACGGGCATGCCGCCGGCGCCTTTAATCTGGGTGCCATGGAGGAAAATATATTTATCTCTTACCTCTACCATTACGGTAACTTCCGGGTTGTGTACATCTACTTTAAGGTGAGGATACACTGAGAGCAAATGTCCGCCCATTTCTCTGCTGATTTCGGGAGAGGTAAGGGGGAATTTTTTATCTGATCTTTTAGCTTCTACCTTAAAGGTTTTGGCATTTTTAAGTGCTCCTTCAAGATAAGTTCCGCTTATTTCGATTACCTTGTCAAAATCCTTTTCCACTGCTGCAGCACGGGAAAATCCGGCAATGCCGAAAATTCTGCTCACTGCTTCCTGAGCAGCTTCAAAATCACAGTTTTCGTCCTTAGGCTCGATTATAATTGTGGACTGGGATTTTATGTAATCAAAATCTCCTGCTGATTTAAGTCTTCTGCGAATGTTCTTAACAAGAATGTCTTCAAATGTGGAACGATTAAGCCCTTTTAAAGCAAGCTCGCCGTTTTTAATAAGTATTACTTCTTTCATCTTTTGCTCCTGCGTAAAAATTTTCTGCATTTATCTATGCCGTCAACAAGCATATCAATGTGTTCTTCTGTGGTAAATCTTGAAAGGCTTACTCTCAGTGCACTGTCTATTCTGTCGGGGCTTATGCCAAGAGCCGTGAGAGCTTCGCTGCGATGTCCCTTTGAACAGGCAGAACCTGCGGAAACATAGATTTCCATATCTGAGAGAAAGTTTATCATAGGTTCTGAGCGTATACCGAGAACCGAAAGATTGATTACATAGGGGAGTGCATCATCGGGAGAATTTATAACCACGTCGTCAAACTGTGAAAGCTTTGAAACAAGTCTTTCTTTAAGCTGTGACACTTTTTCGAGAGTTTTTTCGGGATTCGGCAGAGCTGACGCCGCCGCTCCGAAGCCTGCAATGGCCGGCATGGGTTCTGTTCCCGGACGTATATCGTGTTCCTGTCCTCCGCCAAAAATGAGAGGAGAAAGACGTATTCCTTTTTTAATGTATAATGCTCCGACACCTTTGGGACCGTGGATTTTATGGGAGCTTATGCTCCTGTCTCTTATACACATCTCCGAGCCCACGAGACCCTAAGACATCTCG
>ENA-OYCI01000226-OYCI01000226.1-human-gut-metagenome-genome-assembly--contig:-NODE-226-length-12276-cov-3.783569_pt1 | contig 12276 bp, 12 predicted proteins | sample MGYA00243455_ERZ652877 | MGnify/ENA primary metagenome ERZ652877 (study PRJEB26926, sample SAMN06164419) | human gut metagenome | biome: ENVO:00009003; feature: ENVO:2100002; material: ENVO:00002003...
TCATCGCTTAAGCTCTTTTGAACCACGCGACTATCGCGTGGTTTTCGTTATACAAAAAACAGCGCAGAGAAAACTCTGCGCTGCTGCATTTAAACTATTATAAATTATTTACTGCTGAGTATTGGTTCCAGAAGATGTACTGCTCGAACTTAAAAGCTTAACAGCTTCCTGAAGCTGAGTATCTTCCTGAGAAGTGAGCATTTCAAATTTGGCTTTTTTATCAACTGAAAGCTCTACCTGATAATCCGGAACAACACCCTTGCCGTTATAGGATTCACTCTTGTAAGGAATAATTTCGCCTATTGTAAGGAGCACTGCGCTGCCATCCTTAAGCTGGAAGAGTTCAGTTGCCGTACCTACGCCTTTTGTAGTTTCACCGAGTATCTGTGCCTTTCCGAAGTCTCTCAGGTCACAGGCAAAAAGCTCGGCAGGACCGGCAGTACTGCTGTCTGTCAGTACAATCATAGGCATTGTGATAGTCTGAGCATCAGATGTATATGTTGCAATTTCTTCTCCGTTTTTATCAATTACTTTAGCAACGGAGCCCTGACCTTCAGCGGCAGTGGGAACAATAAGATCGAGCGCTTTAACGGCATACTCAAGATTGCCCTCATAGTTGCCTCTGACGTCTATGATAATACTCTTATAAGTAGTTGAACCGGTTACCTTCTCTAAAGCAGAAGCGAGCTGAGTGGGAGTATTGCTGTAAAACTCAGTTATTCTGATATATGCAACTTCGCCCATATCTTCAAAGAATACAGACTGACCGCTGTTGCCTTTAACAATGCTTGCTTCCGTTGTATTACCGTTACGAAGATAAGTGAGCTTTACAGAACTGAGCTTTTTACCTGTAAGCTGTTCTACTAAAGTATTATAATTAGAAGCAGTAGCTGCAACACCTTCAACTGCTGTTATTCTGTCGCCTTCACGTAAACCACTGGTATAGGCCGGAGAATTGTCAAAAACCTTAGCTACATAAATATAGCCTGTTTCCGGATCAAGACAAACTCTTGCGCCGATTCCATAAGTTTTTCCCTGAAGCTTACTGTAATAGGAAACATATTCCTCAGCAGTCATATAAAAGCTATTCGGATCACCCAGACCGCTTACATATCCGGCAGAAGTCTTACTGCTCAAAGCATCACTGTCAATTGTACCAAAATATTCTTTTCTTACAAGCTCGTCCAGTTCAGTGAGTCCCGAATACATCTGTGCTCTTCCTGGTAAATCCACAATAAGCTTATTGTAAATAGCAATGGACACAGACATAGTAACAGCTATGGTAGCTGCTATGGAAATGAAAACAATGGCGAGCAATACACCGATTGAAACTTTTTTATTCATAGCGCTCTCCTATCTTACAGTCTTAAATTACAATAGTTTTCTATTACGGATAATACGGCATTGACGGAAGATAGGGTTCCGGATTTACATATTGTCCGTTTTTAATCAAAACAAAATGGCAATGAGGTCCGAAAGAATATCCGGTACTTCCCATATAAGCTATCAGCTGACCTCTTTCAACATGCTGACCAACTGATACTACAAGAGAAGAGTTATGTGCATAACCGGTTTTTTCTCCTCCGCCGTGGTCAATAAGAACATAGTTGCCCAAATCGCCCTGATAGCTTGCAATAGTAACTGTTCCGCTTTCAGCAGCATAAATGGGTTTGCCCATAGCCCCGGAACAGGTTATATCAAGGCCTCTGTGTGAACCGCCCCAGGGATATGCTCCGAATTTAGCGGAAATATATCGGCTTGACTCCTGTACGGGACAGTACAGACTGCTTCCTACGGAAGATTCGCTTCCGTCACCAGCACTGGAACCGCCCTGTGAAAGCTCAAGGATTTTATCTTCAATTGCAGCTTTTTTGGCTTCGGCCTCTCTTATTGCCTGCTGATAAGCTGCACTGTTCTTATCAAGAGTTGACAGATATGAATTTGCTTCATCATACTTTGCCTGAATTGCAGACTGTTCGGAATTGAGTTCAGTCTGAGTTTCAAGAAGCTCTGCCTGCTGCTTTGTCAGCTCCTGCTTCTTGGCATTCAATTCTTCCTGCTTTGAAGCCAACTCCTTTTTCTCCTGTTCAAGTCTCTCGAGCTCCTCAACCATTTGGCTTACTAGCTCATCATCGTGCTTGGCAATTCTTGAAAGTAGTTCGCTTCTTACAAGGAAAGTAGAAAAATCAGAAGCACCCAAAAGCATGGACAGCGCAGAAACATCTCCGGACATATACATTGCACGTAGACGCTTGCTCAGCTGCTCATATATTTCATCGATTTTTTTATTTGCAGCGTCTATATCAGCCTCAGTCTGAGCTATCTGATTATTGACATCTTCAATCTGTGCATTAAGCTGACTGATTCCGGAATTAATCTCATTAACACGGGTATTGAGCAATGAAACTTTGTCATTCATCGCCGAAAGCTGTGTGTTGATTGCACTTACATACTGGGACTGCTTTGTGATATCACCTTTTATGGAATCAAGCAGTGCTTCGTTATCCTGAATTATCTGATCAAGTCTGTCTGCTTCTTCCTCCAAATCGGTCACGGTTTCGGCACCGACTGTAAGAAACATATTGCTTGCGGACAGCAAAGCTATTATCAGCGAAACAGACACGAAAAGCTTTAAAAACTTAGATTTCATCACTTTCACCTTTCTGCTCCGTAAGGTACCTTCTCATAGAGACAACACTGCCGAAAATTCCGGTAATAACACCTATGGCAATAAAGCACAGAAGCATCTGCCACCAGTATCCGGCAAAGCTTAAAGGCGCCATGCCGAGAATAGATATGAACTGTGAAAAAGCACTTGCCACTATTGAATAAATTATTGCAACAAGTATCAAAGATACTACGGCTGCAATAGCACCGAGAACTATACCTTCTATCATAAAGGGCCAACGAATAAAGCTGTTAGTAGCTCCTACGGCTTTCATTATGCTTATTTCAAGGCGACGGTTATACATAGTTATGCGGACAGTGTTGGAAATAATAAACAGAGATACAAGGAATAAAAGAATTATCATTCCTATACTTACAACGCTTACCGACTCACTGAGCTGTGAGAGCTGAGAAGCAAGCTGACTGTTTTCACGTACTTCAAGAACATTTTCAACTGCTTTTACTTTAGTAACAGTATCATCAAAAAGTTCGAGATTTTCAACTGTAATCTCATAAGCATTGGGAAGGGGATTTTCAAGTCCCGCAAGAATTGAAACATCGTCGCCCATTGAATCAACCTGCTCTTGCCATGATTCTTCTCTGGGAACAAATGTTACACTGCTTACATTTTCAACTTTACCGAGATCCTCACCGACCTGCTTTGTTGATGCTTCATCAAGATTTTCATCAACAAAAACCATAATTACATTCTGGTCTCCTATTCGGTCGAGGGTTGCGCTGACATTAAAAAACAGCATTGCAGCACAGCCTATTATCGTAAGACAAGATGTAAGCACCGCTACCGACGCAAGGGACATCATACGGTTAGCCCAAACGTTGTGAAGACCTTCCTTTGTAAGATAACTGAGGGATTTTCCGTTACTTTGCATCGGAATCACCTCCGTTAGCTTCTTTATCTTCGTGTCCGTTCAAATAGAAAGAATAGCCCTCCAATAAGGACTCTCGCATACTCTTTCCCAAAGCATCACGGACAGCTTCTTTTCTTTTATCGGAAACATTTTCTTTGGCTTCGTCATGGGGTTCAGCCTTTTTATCCTCTTCGGCATCCACTGACAAAGCTTCATTTTCATCTGCGTTATCTGAAACAGCCTCTTCCTGTGCTTCATCAGGCGAAGAGCTGTTTTCTGCCTCGGTTTTATCTGTGCTTTCATCGTTTTCAGTTAAAACTTTTTCCTCTTCTTCTGTTTTAACCTCGGATTCAGCACTGCCGGCAGCTTTATTTTCTTCTTTATCAGATGTGTCAATTTCCGTTTTTAAAGTATCGTCATCAGAAGCAGAAGAAACTGCTTCTTCCTTTTCCTTCTTGGAATCATCAGATACAGATGTATCTTTTTCCTCTTTTTTGCCTTTTCCTATTTTTACTGCAAGTTTGTTCCAGCTGAATTTAATTCCTTTTTTAATATCGGGAACTTTTTCAGCTGAAATGTTATCAGTTTCTTCCGATGTTTCCTCATCGGATTTTTCATCTTTTACATAACCCTTTTCAGTTAAATAGGAACTTATAAACTTCGAGGTTTCATCGGCACCTGCAATATCGTAATATCCGGTCATACCGCCGCTCTTAAGCTTTTTCTCAGCTTTAAGATTGACTTCATGAAGATGCTGCGCACTTTCACTTGAAAAGCCGAAATCATCTCCGCCGGCGCCGTCATAGGTAATGCTTCCGTTTTCAATTACAACCGTTCTGTGATTGAACTGACGCACAAGATCGTGCTCGTGTGTAACCATTACCACAGTTGTTCCGGAAGCGTTGATATGATTTAAAAGTTCAACAATTTCATAGGACATCTCCGGGTCAACATTACCCGTAGGTTCGTCCGCAATTATCATCGCCGCATTGTTTACAAGTGCACGGGCAAGGGCAACTCTCTGCTGCTCGCCTCCCGAAAGCTCAGCCGGAAGATTCCTTGCCTTTGAAGCCAAGCCTACAAGACTTAAAACATACGGTACTCTTTTTCTTATCTCTCTCTCATTTGCGCCAATGACTCGCATTGCAAAAGCCACATTATCGAATACGGTCATTGTCTGAATAAGGCGGAAGTCCTGGAAAACCACACCCATTGTACGACGGAAATAAGGAATTTCCTTTTTGGGGATAGTTACAAGGTCATAGCCATTTACGGATATGTTACCCGAAGTCGGCACTTCCTCACGCAAAATCAATTTTAAAAACGTACTCTTACCTGCTCCTGAGGCACCTACTACAAAAACGAATTCTCCCTGCTTGATGCTCAGGGTTACATCCTTTAATGCCTTGGTGCCGTTCTCATAAGTTTTCGATACATTTTTGAGTTCAATCATCGGCACACCTTTTTTCTTTTAAAAAACAGGCACCTTAATATTTAACAGGATTGGAATCAAGATATTTCTTAACCATAAGAGCTACTTTGAACACAATCGCATCGTCAAATTCTCTCAGGTCAAGACCGGTAAGCTTCTTAATCTTTTCGAGTCTGTATACCAAGGTGTTGCGGTGGACAAAGAGCTTACGTGACGTTTCTGAAACGTTAAGATTGTTCTCAAAGAATCTCTGAATTGTAAAGAGCGTTTCCTGATCAAGATTTTCAATAGAACCTCTCTTGAAAACCTCACGAAGGAACATATCGCAAAGTGTTGTGGGAAGCTGATATATAAGACGTGCAATACCAAGATTTTCATAGCTTACAATTGGCTTCTCAGTATCAAATACTTTGCCTACTTCTAAAGCAACCTGTGCCTCTTTGAAGGAACGAGCAAGATCCTTTATGCCTGTAACGGTTGTACCGATACCAACAAGAGCATGGGTGTAGAACTCTGTGCTCAGAGAATCGGCAATTGAACGTGCAAGCTTTTCAAGATCTTTAGGTTCGATATTTGTACGAACTTCCTTGACAAGAGCAATATCGGTTTCGTTGATGTTGATAACGAAATCCTTTGTCTTATCCGGGAACAGGTTCTGAATAACATCATAAATGGATATGTCGTTGTGCTCGGGAATTCTGATAAGAAGAACAACTCTTGTAGAATCGTTGTTGAAACGCAGTTCTCTTGCTTTCAAATAAATATCGCCGGGCAAAATGTTGTCCAGAATTACATTTTTGATAAAATTGCTTCTGTCATACTTTTCATCGTAGAATTGCTTAATGCTGTTGAGAGCTACTGCTATTACATCTGTGTAATGGATAGCAAGTTCGTCGGTTCCCTCAACAAAAACAGCATATTCCGGATGCATATGAGAACCAAAGGTACGATAAGTAAAATTGTCAATAACCTCAGGCTCACCGCTAACAAATACATCGGCAACCGCACCGGACTGCACCTCGCCTATTCGGCCCAGCTCACTGCAAGAAATGATTGTTCCTGTTTCGTCAACTACTCCGATAGTTCTGTTAATTGCATCGCGCATCTGATGGATAACGCCTTGAAAAAGTCTGTTTGACATAAGTTAATGTACCCCCAATTTTTAAATTCTGAGTTTTTTTATACATAATGCCCACTGATACGCTATATATTTTACACAATCCTACAGAAATTTGCAATATTTAATTTAATAAAAGTTGAAAATCTTTTTAAATTTAACTTATTGACTGTTTTTTTTATTGATTTCTAACAACAAAAAACCGCCTTTATAGGCGGTTTAGCATTTGTATATTTTTACTACAAGCATATGTTTTTAATGGTTTTATCCTTTAGACCAGCTATTTCGTCAGGATTTTTCGTTATTTTGTCAAAGAAACATCGCAAAAATTTTTATGCACAATAGGCAATAATTTCATCATTTTTCCGTTATAGATCTAAGTTCCTCGGCGGTCAGTTCACGGCACTCTCCGGCTTTAAGAGAGGAATCAAGATACACTCCGCCCATAGCGCTGCGATGAAGAGCTATGACCTTATTGCCGCAGGAGGCAAACATACGCTTTATCTGATGATATTTTCCCTCTCTTAAAACAACTTTGAAATGCATCCGTTCGCCATCATCAATACATACTGTTTCAGCCGGAAGACATTTGTAACCGTCACCTAAAACCAAACCATCTTTAAACTTTTCTTCCGCACCGTTTTCTAAAGGTTCCGCCAGAGTCACCATATACTCTTTGGATACATGATTTTTCGGTGACAGCATCCTGTGGGCAAAATCTCCGTCATCAGTTATAAGTACAAATCCCGTTGTATCTTTATCAAGTCTTCCCGCAGGAAAAAGTCCACGGCGCATAAGCTCCTCAGGTAATATATCTATTACCGTCACATCGCCGTCATCAGTTGACGAAACAACACCAGCCGGCTTATTCATCATTATGTAGATATTTTTCTTAAAACAGAGTTCTTTTCCCGAAACGGATATTTTGTCCTGTTCGGGGAATATTTTCGCCGAAGGATCTTTTATAATCTTTCCGTCAACTGATACTTCGCCGCCTCTTATTAATTTCCCGGCCTCTTTTCTTCCGCATTGAAGAATCGCTGCCGTGATTTTATCAAGCCTTTCGCTTTTCACTTTTCCTGCTCCTTTAGCCTGTTGTCTGCTGAGTTTCCGGAGTCTGTGTTACCGGCGCAGACTGTGTTGGTTTCTCAAAGCCATGCATGAATCCGTCAAGCTCCACAGAGCAAACGTCTCCACCTATTACCCTGCCGTCATACACAAGTATATTGGCTCTTATTACGCCGTCCTTATTCTCATAACCGGGATAGTTTTTCACCGCATATGTCCAGCGTTTTACTCTCATGCCCTTATACTTTTCGAGATCCAGCTTCTGCTTTTTCTGAATTTCATTATAGTTTTTATAAACATCTGTAAACTCATTGGGAATAAGTACTTCCTCAACTTCTATGGGGTCAGTATCTATCTCCCAGCCGAACTGTGAAATAAAATTAACCCTCTCATCATTTGTAGCAGCACTGTAATTTATGCCGGACACATTTGCCGTAGGCTCAGCCATTCCGGAAACACCTGCCCATATCAAAGCGCCTACAAGCACTATTCCGGCAGCTGCAAGTACCGCCAATTTCTTTTTTGATGATTTAAAAGATACAACGAACATAATAGCGCCGTCCTTTCTGCTGATACTTCGGTAATAAATATGCTTAAGGACATGAAATTATACTGATTATGCCGCTGCATCATCTTTTGTTTTATTTTAAATGAAACATATGAATATAGTTTATCATATCTCGTAAAAAAATAAAATTCCATTTTTTCTCAAAAATACACTGACTTAAACGGTACATACTATTTATGAACGGAAAAGATAAAAACACCTTTGAAAAAGGAAAAACCGTTCTTTAACAGGAGGTAACGGATTATGATGACAACTAACAAAAACTGCAAAGCTAACCACTGCATTGCCTGCACAGTAACAAACTGCGCTAACCACTGCCAAGGCGAAAACTACTGCGCTCTTGACATGATCACAGTTGGTACTCACGAAGCTAACCCCACTCAGCAGCAGTGCACAGACTGCCAGTCCTTTAAAATGAAAGCCTAACACACCTAAAAAATCCGGCGGATTATTTCCGCCGGATTTTTATTATGATGTAAAACAATTTATTAATGCAATGAGTTCTGAATGTTCAATAAGAATCATAGGTAAACTTAGCATGCAAAAAGAGGCAGACTATAAAGTCTGCCTCTTTTAAGTTGAAGGTTAAATTACTCAGCGTCAACCTTAGCCATGTGCTGGATGAGCATGAGAACTTTGTTACTGTAACCCCACTCGTTGTCGTACCAGGAAACAAGCTTTACGAAAGAATCTGTAAGAGCGATACCTGCTTTAGCATCGAAGATTGAGGTTCTGGGATCTGTAAGGAAGTCGCTGGAAACAACGTCCTCATCTGTGTAGCCAAGGATGCCCTTGAGCTCGTTCTCAGAAGCAGACTTAACAGCTGCGCAGATCTCCTCATAAGTTGCGGGCTTTGCAAGGTTAACTGTAAGGTCAACAACAGAAACGTCAAGAGTAGGTACACGGAATGCCATACCTGTAAGCTTGCCGTTAAGCTCGGGGATAACCTTACCAACAGCCTTAGCTGCACCTGTTGAAGAGGGGATGATGTTGCCTGCTGCTGCACGGCCGCCTCTCCAGTCCTTCTTTGAGGGACCATCAACTGTCTTCTGAGTAGCTGTTGTTGAGTGAACAGTTGTCATAAGACCGTCAACAATGCCGAAGTTATCGTTGATAACCTTTGCAAGAGGAGCAAGGCAGTTTGTTGTGCAGGAAGCATTGGAAACAACGTTCATGTCCTTAGTGTACTTATCGTTGTTAACACCCATAACGAACATGGGAGCGTCCTTTGAAGGAGCAGAAATAACAACCTTCTTTGCGCCTGCCTGAAGGTGAGCGGAAGCTTTCTCAGTTGTTGTGAAAACGCCTGTTGACTCAACAACATAATCAGCGCCAACCTCGCCCCAAGGAATATCAGCAGGATTCATGCAAGCGAAGAATTTAACTGTTTTACCGTCTACTGTGATGCTGTCATCAGTATAGGAGATTTCGCCCTCATAGCGGCCATGCATTGTGTCATAACGAAGCATGTAAGCCATGTAATCGGGAGTCATGAAAGGATCGTTAACTCCTACGAACTCGATGTCAGGATTGTTCAGACCTGCACGGAAAACGAGTCTTCCGATACGGCCGAAACCATTGATACCAACTTTAATTGCCATTTTTAACAACCTCCAAAAAATATTTTTTTGATTGGCGTCCGACTATTATATTATCCCTTTTGAGGAAAATATGCAAGGAGTTCGTTACAAATTTAACCACTATCTGAAATATTTGTCAATTTGCAACAAAATATAATTTTTAAAGCACGGTTTGAGAATAATATTTCCCAAGAACAGGAGTGCGTTAAATTGGATTTATCATTGCTCAAAGAGCTTATATATATTAAGAGTATCCCCATAAACAACGAAAATGAACCATTTATCCGTGAAAAAATTCAGAGTTTGTTTTCAAAAACGGTAAACGGGCAAAAAAATTGCTGTAATGCCAGTGAAAATTATTACAGAAAAGCGGTCATAACCGGATGCCGAAGCATTATAAAAGACATTAAAAACTTTAAATTCCTTACGGAAGAAAACTGCCGCAAAACTCCAAACGATATTTTTGCCCTGCTGCGTCCGGCAGCAGCGGCGTGTACTTTTCTGCTCTCCCCTGCCATATGCGTCAGCGCTAAAATCCCAGAGGACTCACCACTTAAAATAATGTGCAATACAGATGAAATACTGTGGTGTGTTCTGTGTATGATAGGAGCAGCTGCTACTCTGACCGAAAACGGAAAAATAGAACTTTCTGTATGGGAAACCAAAAGCGGAGCAGCAATAAAAGTAAGCGGAAATCTTATTTTTTCTCTGTACGACTTTCAGGACGAATTAACGCTAAGCGAAGACGCCGCCGCTTTATGCAGAAAGACTGCCAAACATCATTTGGGACAGTTTTTTTCGGTATATGAAAGGCATCGTTTTTCTCTGGGATTTACTATTGCATCAAAAAAATTTGAAACCCTTTCGGACGAAAATCCCATATGCTCGGAAACAGCCTATGATCTTATCTCCGACCGACTCTCTCCCCTTTATGCGGCTTTAAGCGAAACAGCTCCATGCTTTTTATAAATCAAATAAAAGTAAAAATCCGCTTTATCTGAATACAAAAGCGGATTTTTTCTGCTTAATGTTATTTTGAGCCTGAGCATTAAGCACTTTAAATTTTTATTATTTGCTTTGATTTATTTCTTTTTTCTTTCCCTGTGTGGGTCATTTTGTTTTACGGTTACCCGTATATTTGTAAACCTCACTGCGACACGGGATATGCCGAAGAGGCATCCGCCGAAAATTTCGATATTCCTCTTTCCTCGTCACCGCCTGTGCGGCCGGGCGCTGTAACTGATTAAATTCATCAGCCTAAAGCTGCTTTTATTTCAGCAGCCGCTGTGTTGACGATCTGTGTAATCTCGTCTGTGTTTTCCCCTTCAGCCATAACCCTTATCAAAGGTTCAGTACCTGATACACGAACAACAACTCTGCCTGTATCTCCAAGGCTTTCCTTTGCCTTTTCGATTGCACTTTTGACTTTTGAATCCGTATAAAAATTGATTTTTCCCTCGGGACTTACCTTTACGTTGACCATTACCTGAGGATACTTCTTCATTACACCGGCAAGCTCTGAAAGCTTTTCAGACTCCCTGTACATAACCGAAAGCACCTTAAGGGCGGTAAGTTCTCCATCTCCCGTGGTGGCGCAGTCGCCGAAAATAACGTGTCCCGACTGCTCTCCGCCAAGCTTGTAATCCTCAAGGAGCATCTCCTCAAGCACATAGCGGTCGCCTACCTTTGTGGGAATAAAGTTAATGCCATTTGCCTGACAGAACTTTATAAAGCCGAGGTTTGTCATAACTGTTCCGATAACGGTATCCTTTTTGAGCTTTCCGTGCTTTTTCATGTCAGATGCACAGATTGCCATAATGAAATCTCCGTCAACCTCGTTGCCTTTTTCATCAATGCAAAGGCAGCGGTCAGCATCGCCGTCAAAGGCAATTCCAACATCCATGGAATTATTGAGCACATATTTTCTGAGGCTCTCCATATGTGTTGAACCGCAGTTATCATTGATATTGACTCCGTTTGGGTCGGCGTTGAGAATATGGCACTGAGCTCCGAGCTGTTCAAAAAGCATGGGAGCTGTTGTACTCGCAGCACCGTTTGCACAGTCTATGGCTATTTTAAGTCCGTCAAGTGTATGGGATACGGTCTGTCTGAGATAATCCACATAATCCTTATGGGCGTTTTCAGCAGGGATTATTCTGCCTACATCTGCACCTATGATTTCACCGTGAATTTTCTCATCGCCTAAAATCATATCCTCGATTTTTTCCTCCAGCTCATCGGGAAGCTTATATCCGTTTGCGCTGAAAATCTTTATTCCGTTAAATTCTGCGGAATTGTGAGAAGCGGAAATCACTACACCTGCATCTGCATGATACTTTCTTACAAGATATGCAACTGCCGGAGTGGGAATCACACCCAATGACAGAACATCCGCTCCGCTGGAGCAAAGCCCTGCGCTCAACGCTCCTGCAAGCATATCAGAGGATATTCTTGTATCCATACCGACCGCTACAAGAGGCCTCTTCTTCTGATTTCCTCCCAGAACTGCCGCAGCAGCCTGACCAATCTTTACAGCCAGCTCACAGGTGAGGCTTTCATTTGCCACGCCTCTTACACCGTCTGTTCCGAATAATCTTGCCATACTAATCTCCCTGTCCGATTATTTTTTTCAGTACAATGTTTCCTATTCCCTTGACTATATGGGATGAAGGAACAAGGCCTCTTACACATACCAGAGGATAAACTGTTGTGTTTCTTCCGATTACTGTTCCGGGACAAAGCACTGCATTGCAGCCTATTTCCGCCCAGTCGCCTACCATGGCTCCGAACTTTTTAAGTCCAGTTTCAATCTGCTCGCCGTCACCTTTTACTGTAACAAGAGTGCGGTCACTTTTGACATTAGAGGTCACGGCTCCGGCTCCGAAATGGGAGTGAGTTCCTAAAACAGAATCGCCTATATAGTTATAGCTGTCTCTTATACACATCTCCGAGCCCACGAGACCCTAAGACATCTC
>ENA-OYCI01000244-OYCI01000244.1-human-gut-metagenome-genome-assembly--contig:-NODE-244-length-11801-cov-3.553635_pt1 | contig 11801 bp, 11 predicted proteins | sample MGYA00243455_ERZ652877 | MGnify/ENA primary metagenome ERZ652877 (study PRJEB26926, sample SAMN06164419) | human gut metagenome | biome: ENVO:00009003; feature: ENVO:2100002; material: ENVO:00002003...
CGAGATGTCTTAGGGTCTCGTGGGCTCGGAGATGTGTATAAGAGACAGTATTTACAACGCATAAAATCTTTACTTTTTGTATTCAGGTTTCTGTTTTTTTGTATCGAACATAAGATAACTTTTTGCTTCTTAATTAATATAAGTGTGCACCTATATAAAACAGATAAAGCAACATGTTAATAAAAAGCTTTTCAGATAATTTATGTAGTGGACAAAACATCCCTCAGCTTTATATAAAAGCTGAGGGATGTTGATTATAATATTAATTCAAGACTTTATTGGGAACTAATTATAAGTATCTCACCTATAAATATTTGCATCTGTAACCTACACTGTGGTTAGGAAACTCTTTAATTCTTCTCAATCCATCATTAGCACTACCAAAAGCCGTAAAATATAATTATTTGATCAATCAGAATAAATAAAGCAACAAAATTCATACATCGCACAAGTTTGCAATCAAATACTTTAAAAAGAAAAAGCAGCACCCTTTCGGATGCTGCATAAATAACAAGTATTCTGTTATCTCTTGGGTAAGTGAGATTAACGCTTGCTGAACTTTAAGAGCCCTATGCGGGCCCTGCCAAACATCTGGTAATTTCTTCGCCTTCCGCCTGATTTTTGGCTTAATAATGTGGTTTTTCTGCGCATCAGATTCTAATTTTCATCCTCGTGCATGACGCACGAAAAGCAGGTTTTGCTCCTTATATGTGCCTTTCGTATCGCTACCCAGGGCGGCGCAAGACAACAGTAAGAAAAGAAACTTGGTTGCTGTTCTTGTCATCACCTCATAATTAAATTCACATATAGAGATAATATGTTTTTCAAGAATATACATCCGATTTCCCATTAATATCACTTTCAGCCTCAAATACATCTATAATAATTCTGACAAAATTTTTGCTTATTTAATTTATAAATTTTTCTCATCTAAATATTCATTTATCCTTGTACAATAGTCTTCTACAGCTTTCACAGCATAATCTCTCGCATCGTTCTCACAATCTTGAGAATAATAACTGCTGAAATCTTCATCCCCATTTATGTAATTTCCAAATTCATTTGCATAGGAACTTGCCTTACGAAAAATTCGTAATGATTTGGTATTCTCGTCAGACGCATTATAAGCATCCACAAGTCGATACTGATAACTGTGATACGCTTCGTGACAGATACTATCTAATAACTCCCATGAAGAATCATAAAGCAAACTATCTATACTAATAATAATTTCATGTGTAAGGTCAGTATAATAGGCAATTTCTCCTTGTTTAAGATTTGCTGCACCAACATTTAACTCATTAGGTAAACCTAAGTATCTCTGTTCGATGTTAGCTATAGTCTGAAGGACATCCAGTCTCTGCTGAACTGTAAGTGTCTCCCACGATTCATCCTGCAACAACAACACTGTTTCAATGTTGTTAGCAATTGTTTGTTCACTTATATTTTCTTGAGTTGCAGGTTTTTCTGATGAAATCATTATACCTGACCCGAAAAGTGTTCCTGCTCCAGATACAAAAATGATAATTGCAAGACCTATACCAAACATATATTTGGAGCCCTCTAATGATCTAATTATCCGCCTGCGAATTATCCTTCCGGCTTTTTGCTTGCTTCTAATTTTTCGAAACATTACAAGTCCAGCAAATATAGCAGACAAAGCAACTACAACACACAAAGTTATAACTATAAATGTTTTTCTGATTGGCATATATGTCAAAACAGTGTAAGGTCCAAATCCTAACATCAAATTGCAAACAATGCTCAGTCCGTTGCGATTGCTTTTCATTTCAAAGGCGATTCCAATAATACACGAAGTCACAACAAACCCCCACAGGATCCATCTTGACTCTGTAAGAGAACATGTCTCTATGCATCTAAACATAATGTTTTTATACCATATCATTAAAATAAACATCCATAAGATATGTTCAAATATGAAGCCTTTAGGACTCATCGAGTTATTATTACACAAATTTAATCATCCTTTGCGATACAAATCATTTTTAATCATCATTGTCTAATGAATCCAAAAATTTGTCATTTCTTGAGCCAGCCCTCCCCTCCTTACAATTCTCTTAATAAATATCTGTTTGCAATATCGTCAGTATTCTTGCCAGCAACCATCTCTCAAGTCGTAAGGTGCGCTTTGGCGTTGCGGGATGGCTACAGCATATCACTTCTGCAAAAATGATTCTGACTCTCGGGTTCTGTAATTGCAAGAAAACGATAAAGCTGCACACCATATAGCCAAGCTTACAGGAGTATTTAGTGTTCCGGTATGACGCATGGCGACTTGCCACCCCAAGTATAAATCGGTAGTTCATAATGATACCACACTGTAAAAAATAAACATACCGCTTACAACCTTTGTTGTTCCACAAAATGCCATCGCACCCAATCAGAAACGCAGTAACCTAAAAACAGGAAAAATCAAAAAATAACCACCATCACGGCAGATGATATAGCACAAGGTCAGCAGTCCGTAAGGAGTAAAGCGACCATGAGCATGAGGCGTCGATTGTATGGTAATTACTGGTCTTGAATATACACTTTCAAAATATCTCTCGTTCAGAGCATCAAACGCTTCTTCCAAAAAGACAACTTCTTCGGATATTCTCATGACATAGTTCCTCCTTAAATATCTTAATTCTATTATATGGATTTGCAGTAAAATGCACATAAACCAATAGGATACAAAAAGAAAAAGACGAATATATGCATTGAAGCATATACTCGTCTTAACGATAAATAATATTCATAATAAGGGGCGGGCTGGCCGCGGTCATCGCCCTCTCGAGAACGTCGATAACTTATGACCAGCTCGTCAAGAGAACAGCCGTACAGCTCTGCCAGAAACACAATATGTAAAAGCGACGGCGTTTTTTTACCGTTCTCCCACCTATTGATACTAACTCTGGATGCCGTCACATCACACCACTCAAAAATCTCTGAAAGAGCTTCCTGAGTAAGGTGGTGTTTGCGACGTAGCGCTCTCAGCTGTTTTCCGGTTGCAATAGGGTCGATCCCCATAAGCCATGCGTTTGCGTAGTTGATGGTAAGATTTTTCATTGTTCTTCCTCCTAAGTTTTGATGTGGCATGCCTAAAAAAAAACAAACATAAAACTTTTGGTAAGAAGGACAAACCCTATTGAACCGTTTATATTATAGTAAAAAAAGTCGAAGAAGTCAACATAAGAACGAATCAATTACATAAACTATCAATTAGCATTAATAAAATTTAACACAAATTATTTCTCTATTTTACTATCAGCAAACAGGCACCTGTCTGACGACAGATGCCTGTTTGCATATATTTTTCTTTAATTCTTCCTAAATAAAAAAATCAAATTCTTTAAAAAAGTGCCTTAAAAGGCGCTTTTTTCATTTTAGTAAGTTACATTTTCAGCGTACCGTGAGCGTTATGCCTCACTGGACGGAATGCGTCAATTTTGCATACCTACAAAACTGGATTCGAACAGTTAAAAGAAAAGTTGAAGTTTCAGAACCATATTATTTTGCTACCTGCAAAACCCCAAATAAATATGAGATGGTTTAAGTTAATTTTGCGCCTAATGGGCGCTTTTTTCTCTTTAATAGACTGCAAATTCTCAGCGCACTGTGGCAATTACGCCCTATGTGGTGAGAAACGTCAATTTTATATACCTACAAACTGGAAAGAGAAATTTCAGAATTAAGGGTTTCAGAACCATATTGTTTTGCACACCTGCAAAACCCCAAATAATTATGAGCACGGTTTAAGTTAAGGAAATCACTTGAAAGCTATTACTTGCCATAGCTCTCGATAAACCTCTTCTTACAGGCAAGGTTGATATACCTTGCCTGGTTATATGCAAACGGCGCCAGGATTCCATATAAGAAATCCTTATAGGCGGTCTGATGACGTACGGCGGCCTCATAGGCCTTTAATGTAGCTTCCTGCTTGATGAAATTACCGTCTTTCAGCACACGAAGCAATATGTAATGATATAAGTCAAAATACGATTCCACACTTTTAATCTCCGAAACATAGGCGGGGAAAGACGATACCACAGAAAGATGCTCTGCACAATTTAGAACTTGCCTGAATGTACGCTCATCATAATGTCTACTATTACGCTCAATTAGACGTTTAACCCGTCTGTTGATTCTACCCCGTGCGTCAAAATATTGAGTGATGCTGCGGTATTCCGCTTTTGATGCTGATTTCTTTTTGGCCAAAATTCTTTTCATTTTTTCTTCCAGTAAAGCATTTTTTTCATCATGCGCTTTTTGTTTTATAATCTCGCAATCACGTTCAAAGATTCCAAAGGCAATGGAATAACTCGTATTGATACGCACAAGCGCTTTGGCAATCAGATAAATAATCGTGAGATACAGCCCAACAAGCGCCTTAAGCCTTTCCTTTTCCACCGCCTCCGAGGCATCGTTGGAAACTTTTTCGAAAGTAGCAAAGCTTACATGCATGAGCTTACTAACAAGCTTTTTCCGCATACAATCACTATCTGCCTCAATTGGGTCTTCGTTATTACGCACGGAAAGATAATAACGGACAATCTGCTTTTCGTTGATCTCACGTAAAGCGAAAGACACAAGCGCCTCGTTTTCCATAATAGCTCTTGCGTGTTTAGGATTTATAAACCGAATAACGTAGTTAAAACGGTTAGAAACAATAACATTATTGATAAAGAAATTACGGAGGGTGTGATCCACTTTTTGACCTTTTTGCGTGCGCTCCTCTAAACGGAACAGCGCCTTTACCTTTTCCTCATCGTACTCGCCCAGAATTGCCGCACTATCAAAATACTGAAAGCCTTTTATATGCAAATTGGAATTTTTACTGGCCTTCTTTCCCTTGTTCATGCGTGCAATTGATTTAATAAAGCGAAGCTCGTCCGCCATTTTGCCGCAATGATTAAAGAAAGAATAATTTGCATTGAACTCCACTGGGCAGTTGACTTCTCCGGCGATCTCCCGCAGCGATTCAATATTGTCAAAGCTGTTAATCAGGGAATCAAGGAACATATTGATTTCTTTGCCGTCCAAAAAAGCGCAGATACAATACATCGCCTTGGCAAAGTAACTTAGATCATCCGGGGTCTGTACAACTGAGCGTACAGTTTCCTGCAAACCAGAATCCAACTCTTCTTTAAGCTTCTTATCCCTGGACTGCACTTTATCTATACCGGGCAGAATGTTCTCCAATACAATACCGGAAATCTGATTCCAGAGTCTGGCGGCCTCCTCCCTATAAAGCGCCTGCTTTTTCTCATCTTCTATCTTTTCCGGCTCTGCTCCTCGCTTCGACACACAGTTCATACGAAGAAGCTCAATAAAATCATCCGCTTCCTGCGGATGTGAAAGATAGTAGTTGTAGATAACGAAATCCATGAGACTGTAAAGCTTTGAGCGCACGGAATCATATTTCTTTTCGCCAAGCTTTTTGACAGCAGATTCGTTAGCTAAAATATCCTCTCGCAAATTTTTCACTGAAAAGCCCATATTTTTAAAGACCTTTCGCACAGAAAAATCATAAAACTGCTTTACAAGCTCTTTTTTCTCAATATTAGGATAGGCGGAAAAAAGAATATTGAGATTTACCGTATTTGTTTTTACAAAGTTATCATTTAAAGCGTTGAGCTTATTTCCCGTAATTGTATCAATTATTTCTTTTGTGCGAGCACTTGCCTTTATATCAATATCAAAAAGACTGTAAAAATCTTTGCCGCCGGGCGATATACCTTGTATATCATAACTATGAAACGCTGTTTGACGCATGCTGCCAAGCAGACGCAAACTTTCATAGATAAACTCCAAGTTGATATTTCCCTTACTGTCAGAAAAGGCATCAGAGAAGTAATTGGCGCATTTATCAAGCCCCATTTCCTTTATGGATTCAAAGCTTTTAGCGGCTTTCTGAATATTTGAAAACTCACGAAATCCTAAAGAGTTTACGATGTAATTGGAAACATTTGTAAAAAAAGCAATATTGGGATTTTTATGTTGATTTACACTTTCTTTAAGCGGAGCAAGTAAACCGTCCTGGTTTTCATACCATGCATCTTTATTTATGTAATATGTCGGATATTTGCCTTTGTCTTTTGTAATCAATCCCGTACTGATAATAGCATAGGCAATTTGCGCCTTTTCAAAATCATTCATCACACCGAAAACTCCGAGAAAATCCTCATCCTCTATGCGAAGAAGATTATTCACGGTAAACACAATGTTATTGGCGTAAACTGTAAGCAGCTTTTTGATATCCATCACATTGTAGGCAATTTGGACATGGAAATTATCCTCACAGGAAGCTCCGAAAAAGATTTTTTCAATTGCAGATTTTGCCTGAAGCTGATTATGGTCCTGCACAGGAAGCTGGACATCAGCCTGCAATTTGTTTTTTTGAATCCGTACATCTTTCTTGCCAATGAGCGAAGCGGAAAAGGTGTGAAGAATATCCTCGAGGGTACCCTCTTTAATATCCTTTTCTGCCAGTGCGGTATTTCCCCTACCGAACGAGGTCATCAGATAGGTATCTTTACCTGTCTTGAAAGTCGATTTCAGTCCACTGGCTTTTGCGATGGATTTGTTGCTCATATGATTTTCTCCTCCTGTCCGGCAAAATTATTTTTTAAATGGCATTTGCAACTGAAAGGCAGCGCCCTGCTCGGGCGCTGTTTTTTGTATTTTCATGGAATTGTGAATTTAAGCAGGAAATGATTTTCCTGCTTAGACAGTTAAAATAGCAGATTTTTCACACCTGCAAAACATAACACCCAAGATACCATTATGGTGCTGTAGTTTTAGAACCATATTGTTTTACACACCTGCAAAACCTCAAATAAACATGAGATGGTTTAAGTAAGTATTTTTGCGCCTTAAGGGGCGCTTTTTTATTTGTGGAAAAATTGTAAATTCTCGGCATACTTTGAGCATTGCGCCTGTAGAGTGAGAAGCATTAATTTTGCCTACCTGCAAAACGATGTTTGTTGCCCTATATGCAACCATTGTGTTTCAGAACCACGTTATTTCGCACACCTGCAAAACCTCAAATAAGTATTAGATGGTTTAAGTATCTTTGCGCCTTATAGGGGCGCTTTTTTATTTGTGGAAAAATTGTAAATTCTCGGCACACTTGGAACATTGTGCCTGTAAGGTAAGAAGCATCAATTTTGCATACCTGCAAAACAGATATTTCTTGGGAAAATGCTTATGCGTTTTAGAACCATGTTGTTTTACATACCTGCAAAACCTCAAATAAATATGAGATGGTTTAAGTATTTTTGCGCCTTAATGGGCGCTTTTTTACTTGTGGAAAAATTGTAAATTCTCGACGCACTTTGAGCATTGTGCACTAAGGGTGAAAAGCGTTAAATTTCGCATACTCGCAAAATAGCTTTTCAAAAGTTATAAGAATATTTGAGTTTTAGAACCGTGTAGTTTTACACACCTGCCAAATAAGAACAGGGAAGTATATTTGAGGAAAATGGTTTAGAACCATGTGATTCTATACATTCACAAAATGTTCTTCACCAATATTCAAATTTAGCAGGTGTTTCAGAACCATGTAATTTTACACACCTGCAAAACCTCAAATAAACATGAGCACGGTTTAAGTAACAATAAACTTGCATACGATTCCATGTAGGTAAGATAATAATAACGGAAACCGATGTAAGTTTCTTTGTATGTCAGTCTACCACAAAAAAATTATTTTTTCAACAGATTATTACGCAATTTTATCAATACATTTGCGGGTATTATAAGCACTGATATTCAAGCAATAAAATTAAATTCGCTTATATACTTGTTTTTAAGAACTTCTAACACAGCAGACAAGGTTTCATCATCAACACTTACATAAGTTTCTTCACCATCACTTAAATCTTCCACTTTAAGTACAACAATATCCCCACCATCATCACTGTGTTCAATAGGCAATAATACTACATATTCATTTCCACTATAGCTAATCAAGTCTACAAATTCAAACGGAACTTCTATACCGCTTTCATCGTTCAAGGTTATGATGTTATCAATTTCATAATTATTCATTTTTGTGTCCTCTGTTATTTTCATCTTTTGATGTTTCTGAACCATGCAATATAAATTATTTTTAATCATCATTGTCCAACGGATCGAAAAATTCGTCAAATTTTTGCTCAAGCTTTCTGATAATCTCTTCTTCATTCACTTCAAAATTTAAATTCTGTGTATTCTGTATTTCCTCTGTTGACACCCGAATGTCATCTATAAATTTTTGATGCAAGTTCTTCTTCATTACAATTCTCCTTAGCTTAACGTAACGATACTTTTGGGTTAGTAAATTTGCTCACCTCCATATATTCAGCGTACTCCTTGCTATTCAATGTGTCATATCGCTGAACATGTACCGGCTTTCGACCGGACTGCATAATGAACAGCTTGCCAAGAGGTGCGTAAAGTATATCCTCATACGGAAGACCCATCCTCTTGGATACAATCTCACAGCTTCTATCATCAAATCCGCCTGGGAAATAAGCATAAACCGCACAGTTCTGACGTATGATAGGGGCATCCTCTTTATATATCGCCTCCAACTGTGCCTCACTCTGCAGCAACATGACTGCTGACAAGCCAGCGCTCCTGAACAGAGAAAGAGCTTGCCCAAATTCCTCAATAGGACAAGTGCATGCGAAGTCATCAAAGAAAAAACGAATCTCACGCGGCAATTCACCGTTAGAACAGGTGGTTGCGTAACGGATCAGCTGACGAATCAGATCACGATAAAAAAGGTTGGCATAATATTGCTGAGATGTATCCACTGCGCTTGTAATAACTATAAGTGCCTCTTTTTTACTTGCAAAGTTATTTATATCTAATTGAGGCTTTTTCCGCATTAATTTGCGAACTGCTTCAGGGAATACAGTGCTTAAAGCAGATGCCAGTGTATCACGGACACATGATGCAGTCTTGTAAGGCAGCGAATGCCACGCATTATACTCACGCACAGCGTAGCATCCGGGGGATGCTTTCTCAAGTTTGTTGAATATGCTATCCAGCTGAGTACCGACAGAATATCCCTGCTCAACTGGAACAAGTTTATCAAACATCTCCAACACATCTGCCATACCAGGATTTTCATTCTTATTGGCAATCATCATTGTTGCAGCAATTAAAGCACTGAGGAGCGGACGAGCTTTTGCCTGCCAGTAGTCGTCAACAGTGCGTTTGATTGTCGCACCGATTATAGCAGCAGAAAGGCTATCAATGTCCTCATAAGATTCTATCGACATTATCGGGTCGAACGAAACCGTGCTTTTGTTGGTATGAGCTATATTCAAAATATGTACAGCATATCCTTTATGTTTCAGATATACTGCCATTCTATATCCATCCCCCTCCTTGGCGTATGAGAGAACAGGATTACTGTATTTTGAGCGTGCCAAAGTTGGAATTATTATACTGGTACTTTTACCACAGCCTGGGGTTCCAACTATCAACGCATTAGCATTAGGACGACTGATGCTAATATCATCACCGGAAAGAATGTAATTGTGACCAAGAACAATAGGATCTCTTTTCAACTGCATCACTCCTTAGATTTTTTGTACGATGGCATCTACGATACCAAATTTGATTGCTTCTGTTGCATTCATATAATGATCATAGGAGATTGCATCTATGATCTCATCTACTGATCGTCCTGTATCACGGGCAAGAAGCTCACTCATGATTTTCTTTGTTTCCATAATAGACTCTGCTGTTTGCTGAATAGAAGTTGCAGAGCCAGTAACTCCACGGCCTGCGATTAAGGGTTCATGAATCATTACCTTGCTGTGAGGAAGAATGAAACGATTACCTTTTTTTCCACCGGCAAGGATAATAGCTGCCATAGAAGCAGCAATTCCAGTGCAATACATATTGATGGTAACATCCGTCATACCCTTTAACTGGTCATACAACATAAGTCCAGCGTTCACCTCACCTCCAGGCGACGATATGTAAATATTGATTGGATCATTATTTTCCTCCCTCAAATAAATCAACTGCTTTAAGATCAAATTTGCTGATTCAGTGGTGATTTCATCATATAGAAAAATTTTTCTCTGCAACAGCAGAATGCTGTCTATAGGGAGACTCTGAAGCCCAGAATTGCTTTTTTTAATAATATTCATTAATCATCCATCCCCTCCGTATCGAACAAATTTGTCTTGATACACAACGATTCTTCTGATGTTTCTGTATCCATCGGTTCTTCATCGTTAGATACATCTAAAGTAAGGCCGTCAGGATCCCCAAAAAACTCGTCATCTTCTTCACTGTCTGCAAATCCACTAAGAATAGCACGTAATTTTGCTGCGATTGTTTTATCACAGTTTTCAACAGCTTCTTTCGCATTCATATCGCTGAAGATAATACCGACAACACCATCACCATAACGATCAAACATTGCAGCAGGACAATAAATACTGCTTTTGACAATTTCAGTGCTAGGAACGATTCCGTCACAATCAACATAACACTTAAAGCGAATTTCTCCATCATCCATATCGAGTTCGAAATTACCGTTTTTTAGTCCAGAGTTTGCTCTGCAAACAAACTCTGCCATTTCAGCCATCGTCCTTTTATCCTTTTCATCCACACCGATTGGTGCAACAGCATACACAATGTATGCATCGTCTTTGACGTCTACAATGTAACGAATATTCTTGATTTTGCCTTTGATATTAAGCCCAAAATTAAACAGGCCTCTTTGCTCATCAAAGGAATAATGCCATTCATCATTAGTAAGAAATTCGTTGATAGTCTGAGCGATAGTTTTAGAATAGTTTCTTGTTTTCATAAGACATACTCCTTTTTAATTTACGAACATTTTCCTATGCAGGTTCGACAACAGTTCGCTTTGTTTATAAACATTATAAAGCCTGAAAATAATTACCACTATACACTGGTGGTTTATGGACACATTTTAAATGATATATTTGTGATCATGCTAGAGTAACCTTCAATTAATTTACAAATGCTTTTAATGCTATGCGGATTATCAAAATCAATCTTATTTTCCGCATATAGGCATATATCTCCTTCATCAGTAACTTCAAATCCTACAGCAGAATCTGGACATTGTGGATTACGATATTCAATTCTCGTACCTGCTTTTGAAATTGATGTTGTTCCAACAAACCGCCACAACCTAATAGAGCCATCTTTACATACTGACAAATCGTAGGTTAGGCCATTGGGAAGAGTGCAAAACAAAAGAATTTTGTTCAAAAAATTCATACTCCGATAAACTACATCCAGTCTTTTCAATTCTACTTCTATAGCAGCAGCTAAATCTCTCATTTCAATTAACTCCTTGATATTAAAATTAGAAATAATTTGTCGTATATTAAACCATTTGGACTAAAAATGTACTATTACTTTTTGCCACATACACCAGAGAAACCCCTCGGTCAAATAAGTTTTGAAGTTCATCCATTTCAAAGAGGCTCTTTTTGAATTCCATTGATCGTGTTTGCCCCCACGAAATACCGTGACCAATGTGCAAATGCAACGGATGAAATATAGAGTGACTCCTGAAACCATTAAAATTCATCGTATTTGAAACTTTCTCATACTGATACGTGGGTAATATCTCAATTAGATCTTTTGTTGCAACACCGGAAGAGAACACTATAAGATATTCCATTTGAGATAAAAACTCTTTTGGTGTGATAGTACGAGACTCGGTGTTTCGAATACTTTGTGGGATAGAATCAGAAAAAATCAAACACTGTTCTGCAGAATTACTGTCTCTTATACACATCTGACGCTGC
>ENA-OYCI01000245-OYCI01000245.1-human-gut-metagenome-genome-assembly--contig:-NODE-245-length-11732-cov-10.010705_pt1 | contig 11732 bp, 10 predicted proteins | sample MGYA00243455_ERZ652877 | MGnify/ENA primary metagenome ERZ652877 (study PRJEB26926, sample SAMN06164419) | human gut metagenome | biome: ENVO:00009003; feature: ENVO:2100002; material: ENVO:00002003...
AGGAAAGTACATATAAAAAGTGTTTGAGAGAAGAATGAGGAAAGTTTACTGGTTATCAGTTACTTTCCTCATTTTGGTTAAAAGTGATGAGGACAGACGAAGACGGGAATACGACAAGATGAGACAGAGGAACGTTACCTATCCGTAACCTATACCCCAAATGGGGAATGTTGAGGTTCGGAAGAATGAAGAAGGTTACGAATTGAATTTGAATACTCTGATTTATAGTGAGTTACTAATGAGTAACGCAAGATTTTTGGTTACGAACCAAATTTGCCGTGTTCTGCCGTGAAATGCGTAGCAAGAAAAGACTCTTCATGTATTAATTTTGACCGCAAAAAAGAATGACGTTATGAAGAGTACATTTTCAATTATCTTCTACCTCAAAAGACAGGTAGTAAAGAAAGACGGTACAGTTCCAGTTATGGGACGTATCACAGTGGACGGAACACAGGCGCAGTTCAGTTGCAAGACAACAGCTAATCCAGATTTGTGGGACACCAAAGGCGGACGCATGATAGGTAAGAGTATGCAGGCCTTGGAAGTGAACCGCAAATTGGACAAGATGCGTGTGAGTATCATTAAGCATTATCAGGAGATTATGGACAGGGACAACTTCGTCACTGCCGACAAGGTAAAGAACGCCTTTCTTGGCTTGGAGTATCGTTGCCATACACTGATGAAAGTCTATTCTCAAAGCCGTGATGAAATGGAAAAGCAATATAAGGCTGGCATGAAATCTTTGAGTACATACACGAAGTATAGAATCGGGTGTGCCTATGTGGGCGAGTTCATGCAGACGCAGTACCATGTGAAGGATATTGCTCTGAAAGAGTTATCGCTGCCTTTTATCACAGACTACGAGACTTTTCTCAGAACCGACAAGCACTTGAAGATAAACTCTGCGATGGTGTTTGTCCGCAATCTCCGTGCAATGGTATTCCGCGCCATAGATAATGAGTGGCTTGTAAAAGACCCTTTCAGACGATATGAGTACAAGGAAGAAGAGACCACAAGAGAGTTTCTGAGCAAAGAAGAGATTCACCTGTTGATGGAAACACCTATCACAAGAAAGAAGATGAGTATGGTGCGTGACTTGTTCCTGTTCTGTTGTTTTACAGGTCTCGCTTTCATTGATCTGTACAACTTGAAGGAAGAGAACATCAAGGAATTTTTCGATGAAGGTGAATGGATCGTTATCCATCGACAGAAGACCGGAACGGAAGCCAACATCAAGTTGCTTGATTATCCCAAGCAAATTATGGAAAAATACCGTGGATTGTGTGAAGACGGCAGGGTATTTCCAGTACCCAACTACAAAAGTTGTATGGATTCGCTCAAAAGACTGGGCAAAAAATGTGGTATCACCAAGCCTCTGTCCTGGCACATGAGCCGTCATTCGTTCGCAACCTCGGTTTGCCTCTCCAACGGAGTTCCAATAGAAACCGTGAGTTCAATGCTTGGTCACAAGGACATAAAGACAACTCAGGTGTATGCCAAAATTACCAAGGAGAAATTGAGTAAAGACGTGGAAAAGTTGTCTCAGCAAATAAATAACATTGAGGAATTCACGTTTGGAAATGTTTGCAACGATAATACTAACACTATATATGGCAGAGTATGAAACGACAAGTGATAACAATACAGGAAGATATGGTCATCTACGCCCCACATCATGGTGAGGTATGGATGACAGTTTGGGAGATTGCCGAACTGTTGAATGTAACAGGGACAGCAGTGAAGAATACCATCAAGCGCATTTGGAAACAAAGTGTGCTGAAAGACTTCCGGCATTCTCAATACATCAAACTTGAAAATGGATATTCTGCGCATGTCTATGATATGGAAGTGATTATCGCCATAGCACTTCAAATGGATACATACCAAGCCTTGTTGTTCAGACAATGGTTTATCAGTAAGGTTGTGAACCGCAAGGATTGCCAAGCAGAGCAAGTAAAACACGAGTATCCGATGATTATTGTGATGAATGGAACGATGCCAAGAGGTGCAAGTTAGAATTTCTCATTTTTTAATAAGATTCCTACACCTTTATAATATAATAGCGTACAGGAGAAACGATTTTTGTCGTTGTACCGCACCGCCACAGGAGCAAGATACTGCTGAAAAACACGAAACAAAGAATATAGAAACAGAACAAAGCATAGTTGGAAAACAAGCACGCTCCGTCTGTCGGTTATGACACCTTATTATATATAGGGGTATCTTGATGTTTTTATCATAATAAGATACCCCTGTTTTCTACATGAAATCTCAAATTTGTAAACATACCCCCATCATAAAAAAATGAATAGCAAGTATTCCTGCTGAGTTTATCAAATCAGGGCCATTGTTGTTGATGACGACTCTACCATCAGCTCATATATACCTTTCCGACACAAGCATATATTGTTTTCGTTTGTACTCCGAGTGTGTACAGTTTCAAACCATGATTTACATTCTAACATAAGAAACTGAAGCCGTGACCATTTGTGTATTTTTGCCAAACTAACTCCAGTATATACAACAGATGTAAAAGATTTCTGCAAAATCGACCGAAATCATAAGAAAAAAACACCAAACCAGCAAATTTCTTAAAGATTATATCTGTTTATTAAGATTATTTTTGTATATTTGCAGCATTATTTTGGTGGTAAAGCCTGTTGGCCTGCCACGTGACAATAGGACTTTACGGAGCAGCCTATATCACAATTCTTCTCCGTAGTAACAGTCCGTTCTCTCTCACTGGTCTCTCCCTGCGCGGCAGAGGCATACGTTTTTATATTTTTCAAACACTCCAAATTGACAGCGCATGAGAAAGTTTACTTCTTTGTTACTGTTAGGCTTCGCTCTCGGCAGTTTCGCGCAAACGCCCGGAGGAGTCAGCGGAAGCGAACTGTGGTTCAAGACTGCGCCATTGAACTCAGACCTGCAAGGTTATTACCGTTGGCAGGATTTCTCTGGGGATTCCATACGGCTGATGCTATTGGACAGCCGTGGCGTCAAGTCTGAACTTACTCTTCCGAACAGTTCGGTCCATTTCTTCAACTTCAATCCGAGTCTCTGGCTCGCAGACGGATTCCGTAGTCTGAGTGCCAAACTCAAACACGGCAACCTCTCGCAGGCTACCGTCATTGGTGTCTTTGCACCGGAACTGGCAACCATCGGCAAGGATATGGTTGTCTATGCTCTTGACGGCCGCAAGGGCGACGGAGCCATTCTGAGCAAGGACAAAGCCGTAAGGGGTAGAGGTGTTGAACCACTGGACTATGGTTCAGCATCGGGTGAAGACCTGCTTTATCAATCAAGTGATTCTTTGTCCGAGAACGGTTTTAAGGAAAGCGCTCTGCGAGTTGTGTCCTACTTCAAGGTAAGCAATCCTTCAACAACATTGTGGGGAGACAACTCCAACACCACATTATTCATCGGAACCCCTTCCACCTCTGGCAGTTTCGGTACGGATTTCCCGACCTCGCTCTTCGGTAATGCTTCCATCCGGGGATATGCCCCTGAGCTTATTGTTTTCAGCAGGATGCTTACACCCGATGAGCGCAGAAAAGTGGAGAGCTATCTGGCGGTAAAGTACGGCATCACCCTCAAAGGCTCGTATCTTGACAGCGACGGAAACCTGACTTGGGATATGGCGGAGAACCAAGCCTACCACCATAGGGTCACAGCTGTTGGAACCGACACGGCAGGAAGTCTCTCACAACCGCTTTCCGCAACATATATTAGCTTACTCGTCAATACCATTAATTCTAAAGAAGTTCATTCAATAGAATATTTGAAGGATGGAGAAGAAGTTTCATCAAGCGGGTACTCAGATATTAATAAGTATCTGAACAGTATTGACCCTGATAGTAAAATTGGAGATGCATTCAGAAAACGAGAAGAACGTTCTGATGGGTCTACACGCTACTATTACGATGATGCCACCATTCAAACTCTTGGAGGGGAAGGATTCAATGTCCCAACATCTAAAGGATCGCATTCTTTTATTAGGGGTGTCCAAGATAAGCTTAAGGCCGTAACATCTGCACATGAATTATTGGGTCATGGACTACCATCTGCAAGAAAAGAAAGTCCTGTACATAATAATACAAACGCAATTAGAACGGACAATCTTGTAAGGAGATTGCTCAGACTCCCCCAAAGAGATGGATCAGACCATGCCGGAGGAAAAGATATTGTAAGTCCTTATAGTTTGCCTTATACTAAATAACAACAAGCATTCGCTAAACTTGGTATATGTAGAACCATATACCAAGTTTAGCAATACTATATATTAAAGCAATAGGAATATGAGAGAAATTTTGTTTTTTTATATTATGTTCATCGTGGTCGGAAACAGCAAGGTTTTTGCTGAGCCTAATACGGTACAGGGAAACAGAGAATTAGTATCTGCTATTCTCAATAAAATGCCAGAATCTACAACTAACGAGTCGAAAATTGTTTTTGGTATTAAAGAACAATTTTATTTGATAGTTGTCAACGATACCATAGGTACTGAATATTTTGTGACGATTGATACACAAAATAAGAATTTTGAACTGATTCCCGTCAAGTTTAATGATAATGGCAACAGTAGAGGGTCGGTTGCTAAATACTTTGCCAATATTCAATATTTGGACGAACCAAATCAGGGAAAAATTGGAAGCAAATTTCAAGCTGGGTATCCCGCATATTTTGCTTTTATAAACGGGAATTGTATTATTAAGGATATGATATTAGACTCAATATCTATACCAAGTCCCTTACCGATTGATTTGTTGGTGTTTCTTAATGAAGAAATTATACGAGAAATTAGATTATGGTATCGACAACTATAATGACTAAATTATAAAATAAAGTAAAATCTAAAATGATGAGCAATCAGGTGTATGTCAACGGAGTATTCTCCGGCGGCTTCACCAACACGGCGAAGTTCTCGCTCTATGTCAGTCCGTATCTTGTGGCTAATCAGGGCGGTCGTTACACCAAGCATATCTACGCAGGCAGTCAGCGCATCGTGTCGAAGGTCGGCGATTTCGCCTCTTACGGTTCTGACCCTCGCCGCATTGAATATGCCGGAGCCAATACTGATGGTCTTTCGGTAAACTACAAGGCTAAGTATGCGGCACAGCAACAGGTAATCAAGGACAACTACAAGACCTTTGATGTACCTTATAACGGAACCGACAACGACAACTATGCCGACGGTGAAGGATTCTGCTGCAATGACGGCAGCTTGGAGGCAGCGCAGTCACGTGTAATGGCAAGAGCAATGAAGAACAACTTCCAAGAAGGCGACTCATACGAGAAGATGCAGTTCTACTACCACCCTGACCATTTGGGTAGCAGTAGTTACATCACCAACCTTGACGGTGAGGTGGTGCAGCATATCGAGTATGTTCCTTTCGGTGAGGTGTTCATTGAGGAGCGCAATAATATTTGGAATACGCCTTATCTTTTCAATGCGAAGGAATTCGATGAGGAGACGGGATTGTATTACTATGGAGCAAGGTACTATGACCCGAGGGTGAGTTTGTGGATTAGTACGGATATATTGGAAGAGAAGAATTATGGAAATTCAAGTTATGCGTATACCTATAATCCAATTACTTTTATTGATCCTATTGGCACAGACACAATAAATATATCCTATGTTAATAAAAAATGGAAGATAGATGCGCCCATAATAGCTGATGGAAATGACGTCTTTAATGTCGCAAATGGAGATAAAAAAGAAACCTATGAATTTTCACAAGGAGAGCATGGGAAGCGAGTGAATTTGTTAAACTTGGAAATAGGTGAAACAAAAGACAGTTATACACTAGGAGTGTATCATATATCTGGAGAAGCAGATAATGGCACAGGGTTCTATGTTGCTCCAGGAGGAGAGCCAAGTACAAAGAACGGAAGTGGTCGAAGGATTCCTGATGGAACATATCCAATAATTAATCCGACGGCTGGATCACAATGGATAAAACCTGGAGTTGGAGGAAACGTAAGTAAGCGAGGAATCAGATTCCACTATGGAGGAACAAATCCAAGATCTTGGACAGAAGGATGCTTTGTTTTATCCTCTGGGTATTCTGTTAATGGAAATACGATCCATTATAATGCTGATGAATCAAAAACGGCATCAAGAAACTTTGACAATGCTTTGGGAGCCATAGGACATTTTTCGTATCGACCTAAAAGTAGGACCTATAATAGAGAAGGGGCAACTTTTAATGCTCCAATTAAACATACCCTAATTCTTAAATCAAGGAAAAAGTAATAATGTTATGTAAGTCTGTGTTATTGAAGATTTTCAATAACACAGACCTTTAATTAACTTTTGAACACTCTAAAAATGAAGAAGTCCTTATCTTTGATATTGTATGTATTTATGTGCAGCTGTTGTCTTGGCTCTTCGAGAGTCTCATTGAATTATAAAAATGATGAATCAACAGACGCACTAGAAGTAAAGTCGCCAATCTGTAGTCCTCTAAATTCTGAAGATAATGAACTAACAGATTCTATAACAACTAATTTTTCTCAGAGCAATGTAACATATTATGGTATCCGGATTTGGCCCCAAGACGAAGAATACTACCAGAAAAGTGTAGAAAACAGGTTGTATCTTGTGTTAGGGATTAATGATACGTTGGTAGTTATATCCGATAACCCAATATTTTTTGGGGCGAATATATTATCAATAAGATCAAAAAGTAGAGCAAGGAAGGTATATTCAAGGTACAATCTTAATTTTGACAATGATCTTCCAATAAGATTTTATGCCACATCTTCATCAGATACTCTTATTTATGAAAAAATACCAATAAAATCTGCTCCGTATCAATTGTCCAAGGGTATATTGAAGACAAATAGGTTAATTGGTCTCCCCATATATGTGGGTATGCCTATCAAAGTGCTAAATAGAAAAGTGGGGATAGAGGGAATAATCCCACTTGAAACCTTAACAGAGTATAAGGTAATGTGCGTCATACATCCAGAAGCGGTTCGCTCTCTTTGGGTAGATAAACAATATATCCAATCATTGAAGCAGTTAAGTCACTGTGATATAACAATGATCATATTAAAATTAAAAGATAACAAGATTGATACCATTGAGTTTACCAATTTTGGGAAATATAAAATGACGGATGGAATGAGCGTAACATCATATTTAAAATTTAGATAATGCGGTAATGGCCAAAAGACGTAAAGAAATTCCAGTAAGCGAAAGAACTGTTATTTTGAAAGGATTACGAAAATGAAAAAAACATTACCCGTTGGCGGAATTAAATATGGAATAAGATGGGTAATGCTTCAAATCGGGAGTTGTTGTAATAATCATCTGATTATCAATGTGATTTTTAAAAGATTAGGCGTAAAGGCAGGGAAAGATTCTCTGCCTTTTGCTATATTTGTAACCCAAAACAAAGAAAATGAATATACGAGAACGCTTCGGCACTTTATGCTCCAGATTGGGAGTCGAGCTTCAATGTCCACATTGCTACTCAAACAATATTATCAAAAGTGGTAAAAGTAGTACAGGTAAACAACGCTACCGATGCAAACATTGCCAGAAGCGTTTTATTACTGACTACACATACAAAGCCTATCTTCCTAACTCTGACACCAAAATCACTCAACTGACCAAAGAGGGATTGGGTATTCGCAGTACGGCACGAATATTGGGAATTTCATTACCACCTTGCTTAAGAAGATTTTGCAGATAGTAAGCAATATCAAGCAGCCACCTACCTCTGTAGGCAAGACCTACGAAGTGGATGAGATGCGCATTTTTATCGGTAAAAAAATCATCCGCGCTGGTTAGTGTACGCCTTGGATAGAGAAACTCGCAAGGTTGTGGCTTTTAAAGTGGGCAGACGTACCAACCGTACTCTGTCTGTTGTGCTTCAAAGTCTTTTTCTGTCCAAAGCCAAAATGATTTACACCGATAAACTGAAAAAATACAGTTATCTCATCAGCTGAAAAATACACCGTACCGTTTTCCGTTCTACCAACCATATCGAGTGGCACAATCTTACACTTCGTATCCACCTGAAACGACTGAACCGAAAACGATTTGTTACAGCCGCAGTTTATCAGTGCTAACAGCTATCATAAGGATTTACCTGTGGGTATAGCTACGGTCCGTAATCATAACACCGCAACCACAATACCCAATCCGTGTTTGCACTACTTGTCTGGAATGAGATGGGACAAGGCAGGGGTGTTTTTTATCCTTTGAATCTCCGAATCAACCAGCGTCAGTATCTCTTGTTTTACCTTACGATAGTTGGCTTCGATAGTCTCTTTGAGATTATCGGAGCCATCTTCGTTTTTGAATTCCACTATCACTGGGATAGGCTGGTATGCTTTCATTTCTGCCGACACCTTGACGCTATCCACCACTATCTCCGCATGGAAAATCTTTTGGTCGATGCGTTCGTCGAAGTTATCGGACACCGCACCCACGAATATACCTTGTGTGAGGTTGGAAATCTTGCTTGCCGGGATAAGGCTATCCATTTGCGTGGAAATGGAGGTGGATTTGTCGTTGCGGTTGATGGTCATGGACTGCCGTTGCTGTAGCACCTTTCCGAAGCGTTCGCTAAGTGTCTTGGCAGTTTCGCCCACAACTTGACCGCTAAACACATTGCCTACAGTGTTCTGGATTACCTTGCTCTCCTTGTCGCCATAGTCACGGGTAAGCTGCGAAAAGTCCTGAAAACCCAAGCACACGGCGACCTTGTTGCTTCGGGCTGTGGCGATAAGGTTATCCAACCCACGAAAGTAGATAGTCGGCAACTCGTCGATTATCACAGACGATTTGAGCTGCTTCTTCTTATTGATGAGCTTCACGATACGGCTATTATACAGACCAAGTGCTGCCGAATAGATATTCTGGCGGTCGGGATTGTTACCTACAACCAGCACTTTCGGCTCCTTGGGATTATTGATGTCAAGCGAAAAATCATCGCCCGTCATCACCCAATAAAGGGCTGGTGAAATCATTCGTGAAAGCGGTATCTTGGCACTGGCTATCTGTCCCTGCAACTGATCCTGCGCTCCTCCCTCCCAAGCGTCCATAAAGGGAGAAAGATAGTTGGCAAGTTCATCGTAAGAAGTGAGTATCGGGAATATCTGTGCGTAAGGACGGTTCAGAAACTCGATAGCATGGGGAAAGGTGCAGTACTTTCCTTTCTCATATATCTTCAGAAACCAAATGATGGCAGCCAGCAAGATAATCGGCGACTCCACAAAGAAGTCTCCCTGCTTCTGAATCCACGAACGGTTAAGGTTGAGCATAATAGTATAGGCACTCTCGTAGGCATCCGATATATCCGTCATAAAGGCGGGATTGATAGGATTGCACCGATGCGACTTTCTCGGATCATCGAAGTTGATGACATAAAACTGAGGTTTTACCTTGTAGGCATCCAAGTGATGAAGCAGGTGATTGTAGGCTATCTCTGACAAATCGGGGAACTTATAGTCGTAGATATACATGGCAAAGCCTTTCTCAATCTGCTGCTTGATATAGTTGTTCACAATGGCGTAAGACTTACCCGAACCCGGCGTGCCGAGCACCATCGAGGCACGGAAGGGATTGACCACGTTAATCCAACCTTTGTTCCACTTCTTCTTATAGTAAAAACGTGTAGGCAGATTGACAGAATACTCGTTCACCATGAGTTTGGTCTCCTGCATGAAACTCTCGTTCTCATTATTGAAGACATCTTCCATGAGGTTGTGTTTCAAGAGTCTGCTCATCCAGAGTCCTCCCATCAACAGGCAGATATAACCCGCTGTCATTGTAAATATGTACAGCGTGGCATTGCCCAAATTAGATATAGGTAACAATAATATCCACCAGTTGAGGAAGAACAGACAGGAGCCAACGACAAGAACCGTCCAAATCCTGTTCCAACTCATCTTTTCTGCTTTCACGCCCTTGGTTCCCAGACATGAGAGCGCCAGGAGTAAAAGCGAGAACAGCTTGGTGTAGAGGATAGAATGAAACAAGCCACCTGTACGGTTGAAGTTGATAAGGATTCTGTCAACAACCCCGATTGTCACTCCCCATATGTGCATTGCCTCGTAGCAATACCAATATACATTCATAATTGCGAGTATGATACTCACAGCACGGAGAAAATCCATTATTTTTCCCAATGCTCTCAAATCGTCTTCTTGTGCCATTGTTTTTCTGTTTTGAAGTTATACCTTGATAATACGATTAAAGGTTTCTCCCTTTTCGCTTCTTTTTCTTTCTGCGTAACTCTCTATCGAATGCTGCTTCCTGTGCCTCGTTGGAAGAACCATTCCCTGCCATAAGTCCAAGACCGCTGCCGTATTCATCGAACAAGCCAGAATCGTGACGCTCTTGTTCTGAGATTGCACCATCTTCCTTTGGAATGGTAAGTGGTATCGGCTGCTCATTCTCGTAAGGTAAGGTGAAATGCTCCTGCATGGCATTGGCAGAAAGATTCTTTCCAAGCCGTGAACCATTGAACACGCTTTGAGTGCGGTGGTCAATGAATGTTGCTCCGTAGATACGGCCGTCAGCTGTATGTCGGAAAACAACATCAATGCCCTTTGCTTTCAGCAGTTCTATGAACTTATCCTTATGGTACGTCTGCTTCAAGACTGCTTCCACGCTATGACGGGCCATCTCGGAGAGTTTCTTTTCCTCCTTGAACTTCTTGGTAGAATAAGCGAACCGTTTTTCTATCGCCTCCACGCCGACAGACTTATCAATCTTGGAAGCCTTGAAAGGATTTCCAACTTTGTTGCCCTGTCCGTCCGTGGCAGAATAGACAAAACCATGATACTCACGACCGCCAACTTCGCCTCTGACTTCCTCCAAGGATATATTATATAAGGAGAGAAGTGCACGGTACTCGCCCAATGACTGGAACCTGTAGGTGGTGCAGAGAGATTTTACAGTATTGGCAACCTGCTTCTTCACATTGCCTTGGCTTACATCCACCTTGCGGAGTGGATTGTCTGCCTGGCGTTGCTTGCGGTCTGCCTTGTGGAGATTGTACTTCTCCTCCAAGTCACGGGTGATAGCCTTGCTCCTATGGTAGTTGTATCGGCTATCCAAACACTTGCCGTTTTCATCCACTCGGATGGTCACGATGTGCATGTGATGACGGTCGATGTCCTCATGCTTGTAAACCATGTATGGCTGGTTGCCATATCCCATGCGCTCCAAGTATTCACGGGTAATGTTCTCCATGTCCATATCCGTCAGCACATCATCGGGATGCGGATTCAAGGATATATGCACGACAGGCTTCTCTGTTCTGATGTGTGGAGAAAGGTATCGCTGGAAATCACGCAAGGCATTGGTGATGCACGTCTTTCCCGAACAATCATCGAAGATCTTGTTTGTAGCCAAGAGTTTTCCTTCTTCCTTGTTAATCTTCTCACCATTGTATGCCAGTGCGCCATACAATGAACTTCCGAAACTTATCTTTGCGACCATCTTTCCTCAAACTTACGGGTTAGTTCAACTATCTCACGGGTAAGAGAGACCAGTTCCCTGGTGCAGCTCTCCAGCTTATAGAGCAAAGCCATCGCCTTTTTCTCTGAGAAATGACAACGGAGTTCCTTGACAACCTGGTTGTAGTTGTTGCCAATCATTCGGTACTGCGAGTGAAAAGAAGAAAGCTTGGTGTAGTATTCCACCAATGTCTTGTCCTCTCGCAACACCTTGAACGGCTCGCCGAAGATGCGTGCCTTGGCAAAGA
>ENA-OYCI01000258-OYCI01000258.1-human-gut-metagenome-genome-assembly--contig:-NODE-258-length-11384-cov-3.134257_pt1 | contig 11384 bp, 7 predicted proteins | sample MGYA00243455_ERZ652877 | MGnify/ENA primary metagenome ERZ652877 (study PRJEB26926, sample SAMN06164419) | human gut metagenome | biome: ENVO:00009003; feature: ENVO:2100002; material: ENVO:00002003...
CGAGATGTCTTAGGGTCTCGTGGGCTCGGAGATGTGTATAAGAGACAGGTTCCATACCATGGGCGAATGCATCGTCAAAATCCGGATAGATAAGAGCCACGAGCTTATCGTTCTGCAATACGATAAGTGATTCGGACACATAGGGCATGTTGTTCAGTTTGCTTTCAATCTCCTCGGGGTAGATGTTCTGGCCACTGGCTGTGAGCAACATGTTCTTACTGCGTCCGCGGACAGTGACATATCCTTCGGTATCCATCGTTGCAAGGTCGCCGGTGTGCAGCCAGCCGTTTACATCGATGATTTGGGAAGTCGCTTCGGCATTTTTGTAATAGCCCAGCATCAGATTGGCACCTTTACAGATTATTTCTCCTGCCACGTTCTGAGGGTCGGGAGAGTCTATCTTTACTTCCATGCGGGTGGTTGCCTTGCCACAAGAGGCCAGTTTCAATGTTTCCCAGCGGCTGGAACAAATGATGGGGCCGCATTCCGTCATTCCGTATGCAATGGTATAGGGGAAGCCTATCTGCTTCAGGAAGCGTTCCACTTCGGCATTGAACGGTGCTCCTCCGATGATTATTTCATCGAAATTACTGCCGAATACTTCCATTGCCTTTTTGCGCATGTCAGCCTTGATTTTATCGTTGACAATGGGCATCCGCAATAGCAGCTTGCCTATTTTATTGTCTATCCGGGGCAGGATATCCTTCTTGATAATCTTTTCTACGATAAGCGGTACACACGAAATGACCCGTGGCCTGATTTCGGAGAATGACTGTGCAATAATCTTGGGAGACGGCATACGGGTAAGGAAATACAGATGGGCGCCTGCGGAAAAACCGTATAGAAAATCGTACACCATACCAAATACATGTCCCAGAGGCAGCATGGATACAATATGGTCGCCCGGACGTACGGGGAGCATCTCATGGCAATATGCAACATTGGACCAAAGGCTGCGATAGGGGAGCATGACCCCTTTGGAATATCCCGTGGTGCCCGAAGTATAGTTGATGACAGCCAGTTCTTCGGGTGATTCCTCCTTGCGGTAGCTGATATGCTCGGGGCGGAAATTCTTGGGGAAACGTGTGCCATAGAGGACGTTGCGATGTTCGAAAGCCTCCATCAGCTGCTCGTTGCGGCAAACTACCGGAGTGAAGTCCGTCAGCAGTACGATACCCATCAGCAGGGGCATTGCCTCTTCATTGAGGTTTTCCCATGCCCGGTCGCCGACAAACAGCAGCTTGGCTTCGGAATGGTTGACGATGTTGTGGATATTGTCGGCCTTGAACTCATGCAGAATGGGAACAATGACAGCTCCATAGGTAACCGTCGCCAGAAAAGCGACTGCCCAATGTGCACTGTTACGTCCGCAAACGGCAATCTTGTCACCGGGCCTGATGCCGGCGCTTTCCAATACGATATGGAATTTGGCTATTTTCCGTGCTACATCTTTGTATTGCAGTGTAATTCCTTTGTAGTCTGTCAGGGCGTTGCGATCCCAGTTTTTAATAATGCTTTGTTCTATATAATCGATGAACCCTTGTTCTTGTTCCATTCAGCTGTTGCACACTTTAGTTAAAACTGCGCAAAGATAGGTCTTATAGTGATGCAAAGCAAATAGTTTCCACTTTTTTCTTACCCTGGAACGGATAGAAACTTATCTGTAATTCTTATTCCTTGCTATTTTCCGAAATAAGAAGCAGCTTGTCACCGGCATGAAGTTTTAATGTTCCGTTCGGAATGAGGTACTCATCGCCACGTTTTACAATCATCACCAGTGTGCCTTTGGGCAGGTTCATGTCTTTCAGGGTGTCTGCCTGCTCCAGCATTTCTTGTGTAATGGTCATGTCGTGCAAGTTGGAGTCAATCTCTTCGGGCAGTTCAACTCCGAAATCATTTCCGGTCTTTTCCAGCGGGGTGGAGAGGCCAAGCAGCCGGGCTACCCAGGAGACTGTGGTACCCTGGATGACCAGTGAGACGATGGTTATGAAAAATACGATGTTGAAGATGACATGGGCGCCGGGCACATTAGCCACCACGGGATAGGTGGCAAAGATAATGGGTACTGCGCCACGTAATCCTACCCACGATACGAATAGCCGTGACTTGAGGGTGATTCTCTTGCCAAAAGGCAGCAGGCAGAGAAAAACACTGAGAGGACGTCCCACGACAATCATGAAGACGCCGATGAGCAATGCCACGACTGCAACTTCCAGCATCTCATGGGGGTTGACAAGCAGACCGAGGCAGAGGAACATGATGATTTGGAAAAGCCAGGTCAGTCCGTCCATAAAAGTATAAATCTCTTTCCGGTGCATGATTTTGTTATTGCCTACCATCATTCCGGCGATATACACGGCCAGGTAACCGTTGCCTTTCAGCAGGTCGGTGATGGAGAAGGTGAAGAATACAAAGGACAGCAACAGGATAGGATAGAGTGCCTGGTTGTCTATATTCAGCCGGTTCAGCATAAGGATGGCCAGCTTTCCGAGGAAATAACCGGTTGCGGCACCGACAATGAACTGTATGGCAAAAGAGCCCAATATCTGGGGAACTCCCATTCCGGAGGACTGGATGAATTGAATCAGCACGATTGTCAGCATATATGCCATCGGGTCGTTACTACCGCTTTCCAGTTCCAGCATGGGGCGCAGATTATGCTTCAGGTTCATTTTTTGTGAACGCAGAATGGCGAATACAGAGGCTGAGTCGGTAGATGACATGGTGGATGCAAGCAAAAGGGAGGTTATCAACGGCAGGTGGATGTTGGTCCAGCTCATGCCGGACAGCCACCAGATAAATAATCCGGTAAAGAGGGCCGTGAGCAGCACTCCTGCAGTTGACAAAACAATGCCGGGAGTCAATATGGGCTTTATCTCCGTAAACTTGGTGTCCATGCCACCGGAGAACAGAATGATGCTGAGTGCAACCATGCCGATGAACTGTGCTTCCTTGGCGTTGTGGAACTGCAATCCCAATCCGTCACTGCCGAACAGCATACCGACGACAAGGAAAAGCAATAACGCAGGCACTCCGAAACGGTAGCCGGTCTTGCCGACAATGATGCTGACGAAAAGTAATATGGAACCTATAAGTAGTATGTTTCCTGCTGTAAATATCATAAATTCTATGCTATATAGTTTGAAATGTGATGTTTCTTATGTCTAATAGTACAAAGATATGCAATGTGTTTAACAAATACAAATCTAAAATAGTTCAATTGAATTTTAAAATAAAGGTGGTTTCTTTACCAGGCAATAAGGATAAATTTCCGCCGGAAAGCCTCATTATTTGCCGGGAAATACTCAATCCAATACCGCTTCCACCCTCTTTGGTCGTAAAGAAGGGGATAAATATGTGTTCGGCAATGTCATTGGGAATGGCAGGTCCGTTGTTGGAAATTTCTATCAGTATGGCTTCCGCTTCGTTGCAGTAGGCACGTATGTTGATATGTCCTTCTTTATCTGTATTTTTATCCGATTCGATGGCTTGTATGGCATTTTTCAGTAGGTTGATGACCACTTGTGATACCAGGTTCTCATCGGCATATAGAATAAGGTCGCTTGGCGCGATGTCCGTATGAAAGGTGACCCGGACATCGGGGTGCTGGTGACGGGCGAGTTCGACCATCCGCTCGATAAAGCTTTTTACGTAGAACAAGGATGGTTCGGGGGTGGGAATACGGGTGAATTTCCGGTATGATTCCACAAAAGAGAGCAGGCCCTTGCCTGTACTGCTGATAGTCTGCAGGCCGTTTCTGATTTCTTCTTTGGAGGCTTGTGCCTCGGTCAGTCCCAGCAGTGTATCGCTCAGGGAGGTTATGGGAGTGACGGCGTTCATTATTTCGTGCGTCAGTACGCGGGTAAGCCTGATCCAGGAATCTATTTCCTTTTCATCCAGCTCGTTGTTGATGTCGTTCAAGGCGAGGATGCGCAGATGTTCTTTACGGACTGTGATGTCGCTGACGCGGACAGACATGTTGACAGTGCCTCGCTCGTTGTTGAAAGGCATTTGCAATTTGTCTCCCGGGCGGCAATTGGCAAGAAGGGACGAAAGACGCGGATCCACGCGGTTCAGCTGGCTGACGTGGGTAAAGACATTGAGGCCCAGCAAACGGAGGGCTTCGCTGTTTTTCTGATATACGGCACCATTGTCGTTCAGGACAAGGATACCGGTATTCACGCAGTCCAGGATGAGTTCGTAGTATTTTTCTTGCTGGGCTGTTTCACTTTTCACATTATAAAGTATATGGGCAACCCGGTTCAATGCACGGTTCACGAGTCGTGCGTCGGCAGTGTTTTCCGTTTCGGAGAAGTGGATGGCATTGTCGTTGTTTTCGATGGCGTCGAGCATGAAAAGCACTTTCCGCACATGATGGCGGTATAGCTTCTGCTGCCAGTACAAGGCTATGGGAAGCAGCGCGGTACAGAGCGCGCCCCAAAATACGTCCACAGTCCACATCACCCCTGCAAGGAGCGCTACTGCCAGACTGACGGCAACACGGAATGAATAATTAAAGGCCATACTTCTTCATTTTGTTGTACAACGTCTGGCGGGTGATACCCAGCTGTGCGGCGACGGCAGAGAGATTTCCGCTACATTTGTCGAGCGTCTTCCGTATCATCTGCATTTCCATTTCTTCGAGCGTGGATGCGGCTGCTTCGGGAGTGCCGGTTCGCCGTGCCAGCTGGAACAGTTCTGCGGGAAGGGTTTCGTTGTCACAGATGATAATGGCTTTTTCGATGGCATGTTCCAGTTCGCGGATATTGCCGTACCAGGGGTGGAGCGTAAGTTTCTCGCAGGCGCCGTCCGTCAGCTTGACAGGGGGCTTGTCATATTGCTTGCAGAAGCGGGCGATGAAAAGCTCTGCAAGGGGGATGATGTCTTCGGGCCGCTCGCGCAACGAAGGTATCTCGAGATGTATCGTGTTGATGCGGTACAGCAAGTCCTCGCGGAATTCGCCTTTTGCCACCATCTCGGGCAGATTGCGGTTTGTAGCGCAAATCAGCCGTATGTCTACGGGAATGGGAGTGTTGCTGCCTACACGGACAATGCTGCGTCGTTGGATGGCGGTCAGCAGTTTGGCTTGCAGATGGTAGGGGAGATTGCCTATTTCATCGAGAAAGAGGGTGCTGCGGCTGGCTGCTTCGAACTTGCCGGCACGGTCGGCATGGGCATCGGTGAAAGAGCCTTTCATGTGGCCGAACAGTTCGCTCTCGAAAAGGCTTTCGGTGACTGCACCCATATCCACACTTACCATCTCCTGCCGGTTGCGCGGTGAAAGGGAGTGAATTTCGCGTGCCAGCATCTCTTTACCGGTACCGTTCTCGCCCGTAATAAGGATATTGGCATCGGTAGAGGCCACTTTTTCCACCAAAAGGCGGAGCTGCTGCATGGCGGGGCTGTTTCCCCAATACATGTTGCGGGTATCTGCAAACAGGTGGCTGCTTTCTGCCGTACGTCCGGCATTTGGGCCGTTGGCCGGAGATTTTGTTTCAGAAGCTGATACGGCATTCAGTAAGGTTTCCACCAGTTTCTGGTTGTTCCAGGGTTTCACGACGAAGTCTGTGGCTCCTTCCTTGATTCCCCGTACGGCAAGGTCAATGTCGGCATAGGCGGTAAACAGCACTACGGGCAGGGTGGGACATTGCTTCTTTATTTTATGGAGCCAGTATAGTCCCTCGTTGCCGGTGTTGATGCCCGAGGTGAAGTTCATGTCAAGAAGAACCACTTGCCATGACCTTTCCCGCAATACGCTGGGCAGGGTTACGGGAGAGGGAAGTGTGATTATCCCTTCAAAATATGGCTTCAACAAAAGCTGCAAGGCGGTAAGTACGCCTCGGTTATCATCGACAATCAGGATGTTTCCATTTTTTTTTGCCATAAACTATTTCTGTTTTCTGCAGGCAAAGTTAATGATTTATCTGCATTATATTCGGTAAATCTCTCAGTTTTCAAAGTATTAAGATTCTCCTTCTCATTTAGCAAATCCTTATGCCGCTTTATTTTATATTTTTGCTTGCTAAGAATTAATCGTCCGACAGCTGTTGAATTATCGTCCGATAACTGTTGGACGATAATTCAACAGCTGTCGGACGATAATATAACGATTGTGGGACGAATAGATTTAAGTAAAACAGAAATTAGTTTGTAGCAACTTCAGTAAGAGCTCATGGCGGTACTGAAAAAATTTATAGCAGTTGCAGTTTGATGCCAAATGACAAGCTCAGATAATCCTTGGGTTTCAGATACTTGTTGGTGAAGGCGCTGACTACATATAGGTCACATGTACTTATTTCATAGAAGAAAGTGATTTCTTTGGCCGTGAACCGTCGTTGCGGGTCGATGTCGTAAGTGATGCGCTGTCCTAAGAATGCATGGATGCGTACCTTAGAGGAGAAACCATAATATCCTTTAGGGTAGCGTTCCGGTTCATTGACCCAGAATTCATCGCCGAATACCGTGTTCAGATACATGCCGCAAGCCAGCGGTTCTACAGAAAAACGGCTCTGCTTGATTTGCAGGCTCCAGGGAAGGTAGTTCTGCTTGACGGTGAATGTCAGCTTGGTACGTTTGGAGTCATATTTGGGCAATACTCCGAAGAATACGTCTGTTTCCCATTGGTTTCTTCTGCCGTAATCCCATCCGGTACCGAATGACAGCAACCCCATATTGCCGGCAAACTGAATTTTGGTGTGCGTCGGAATCAAGGCCTCCCAATGCCTGCGGTAGCGGTGTACGCGGCGGTCATAACGGTTCTCTCTGGTCTGGCTTTCAATGACGGCATCCGGTTGCAGGTCCATCCATACGGTATCGTGTTCTATGATGAAGATGGTATCTCTCTCTTGTGAAAAAGCAGAAAAAGAGCATACCGACAAGAAGACGACGGCGCATGCCAGGTGATTAATAATATGCCACTTCGCGTTCATATCCGTCGGGGGTTATGGTGAATATATAGTAATTGCGGTTCTTCATGCAGTCGCTCATGTAATACATTATCCCATCTTCAAAGAGGTCTTTCTCGAAGCGATGGTGTTCGTGTGCGGATGTACAGAACTGCAGTCCGGGAAATTCCTTGATGTAACGCTGGAATACGTGTGCCACATTATTGTTGAACTCGTTGCAGAACGGGCGTATATGCATGGACACAACGGTTTTATCGAATTCCTCTTCATGGTCGCGTATCTGTGCGGCAAGAAACTCGAAGTCGGGAATGGGGCAGGAGTAGTCGAATTCGATGGCGTTGGTATTCAGGCAGACAAACTTTACCCGTCCTGCAATGAAGGAGAAATTGGGGTCTCCGAATATTGCACGATAAGTCTCTTCGCCCGTGCCCAGGCAGTCGTGATTGCCGAGAAGTACCACATAGGGTATCTTGAGTTTGTTCATAATGTCCCGTTGCCAAAGGAACTCGTCTGTTACACCGAAGTCACTGACGTCTCCGCCATGAATGACGAAATCTATGTCGTCCCGCTTGTTGAGGTGGCTTACAAAGTCGTCGGTCTCGTCATACCAGCGCTGGGAATCACCCATTGTTACGAACCGGATTGTTGTCTTGTTCTGGCAGTTCTGCTCTATTTGGGCAATGTTGTGGGCATTGACATCGGTTTCACCGCTGATGTGTACATCGTAAGGGTGATAATCTATCATGTCGCAGCCGGCTATAAGCAGGCATAGGAATGAAGGATATAAGAGTTTGGGGAATTTCATGTGCAGGTGCTTCATTTTACGTTTATACTCTATCTTTAGAAAACTGTGGGCAAAGGTAAAGTTTTCATTCTTATGGATTCTTTTCTAATTTCCCTTTTTTTTGTTCTATGAGGCTGAACAGAGATTCGGCCTCTGTCTAATTTTTAGACGGGAGTGTCTAAAAATTAGACACTTTTTTCTTCTTTAATTATGAGATGTATGCTGATAATCAGGTTTGTGCATTCTTTGGCACGCTTTCTGCAATATAGAAAGCAAGAAAATATATCTAATAAACGATAAACGGAATGAAACAAATCTATTATGTAATTCAGACTTTGCTGCGGGGACGTGGTTCGAATATCATCAAGGTCATTTCTTTGGGATTGGGATTGACGATGAGTATTCTGCTTTTCTCCCGCGTGGCATATGAACAGAGTTTTGACACTTGCTTCAAGGATTATGATAACTTGTATCAGGTATGGTCGATATTCTCGGTGAAAGGAGAGAAGTTTGAGCCTCAGGAGTGGAATTGCGGTCCCGTGGCAGGAGCTATTTTGGAGAATTTCCCCAAAGAGGTGGAGTCGGCAGTAAGTTTGAGCACGTCTATGGTATCTGCTCCTCTTTACAATGGAAGCGTGCGTCTTGATGACAGGAAGATTGCAGCCGATTCGCTGTTCTTTCGTACTATGGGCATCGACGTCCTGAACGGGAATCCCGAAAAGGACTTGGTGCAGAAGGATATTATTTTCTTGAGTGAACGCTTTGCAAGGAAAGTGTTCGGTGAGGAGAATCCCATAGGGAAAACGCTTAATTATGACCATCAGTTTGACCTGACGGTGAAGGGAATCTATGCCAATTTGCCTGAGAACGCCACAATCAATCCGGAAGCGGTTATCTCGATGCCTACCTTGTGGAGCCGCAACTGGAATAACTACTCGTGGAGCGGGGGAGACAGTTGGGTAGAGTTTATCCGTTTTCGTCCCGGTGCCGACAAATCTGTTGTCAATGCGCGTATTGATGCCATGATAGACAAATATCGCCCGGCAGAAGATAAGAAAGAGTACGGTTACACGGCTTTTGTGCAGCCCATCCGTGATACATACCGCAATTATGATGATGTGCAGCGGATGCGTGTCATTATGAGCATTCTTGGTTTTGCCATTCTTTTCATTGCGGCGTTGAACTATGTGCTGATTTCCATTTCCTCTTTGAGCTACCGCGCCAAGTCGGTAGGCGTACATAAATGCAGCGGTGCGAGCGGTGGCACGGTTTTCAGCATGTTTTTGCTGGAAACAGGTATCATCATTGCGGCAGCATTGCTGCTGATGGCGTTGATAATGCTCAACTTCCGCGATTTTGTGGAAGACACGGTCGTTGTAAAGCTCTCCACCTTGTTGGCTCCGGAGCGTATCTGGGTACCGTTGTCGGTAGTGCTTCTGCTGTTTATAGTGGGAGGCGTGTTGCCGGGCCGGCTCTTTGCGCGTATTCCCGTATCGCAGGTGTTCCGCCGCTATACCGAGGGGAAAAAGGGCTGGAAGCGTCCGTTGCTGTTTGTGCAGTTTGCAGGCGTGGCATTCATCAGTGGATTGATGTGTGTGGTGATGTCGCAATATCAGTATGTACTGAAAAAGGATATGGGGTATAATCCCAAGCAGATAGCCATAGGTAATGCCTACTGGGATAATGAAGCGACGCGTGACGCGGCTTATCAGTTCTTCAAGGGATTGCCCTACGTGGAAGCGGTGTCCAGCGCCAACAGCACACCCATTAGCGGATATAGCGGTTCGATGATTCATAGTGAGAGCGGGCAGGCACTTTTCTCTTGCCGTTCTTCTTATTTCATGCGCGAGGATTTTCCTGCTTTGATGGGCATGACTATGAAGACGGGACGTATGGCGCGCGATAAAGAGGAAGTCGTGGTGAACGAGACCTTTGCCGAGATGATGCGTTGGGGAGACGACGTCGTAGGCCGTACGGTATATACCGAAGGGAATACATTCAAGGTCGTAGGGCAGTTGAAGGATTTCCAGATAGAGAGTTTCAGAACCGAGAAGATGCCTTTCATAGCCCGTGGGAACAAGAATTTTTATGGAACGGTACATGTTCGTTTGAAAGAACCCTTTACCGAAAATCTGCAGAAGTTGAACCACGATGTAGCCGAGGCTTTCCATGACCAGACCATTGACTTTACCGGCTATGAGAAAAGAATAGAGAATAGTTATAATTCTGTCCGTGTATTCCGTAATGCCACTTTGATGGCGGCAGTGACCATGTTCTTCATCATGCTGATGGGACTGATTGGGTATACCACCGACGAGGTACGCCGCCGCAGTAAGGAGATTGCCATCCGTAAAGTGAACGGGGCAGAGGCTTCCGGCATCTTGGAAATGCTGTCGAGGGATGTACTTGTGGTGGCGGCTCCGGCAGTTGTCATCGGTACGGTGGTAGCATGGTATGTCAACGGAATGTGGATGGAACAGTTTGCGGAGCGTATTCACATCAGTTGGGCAGTATACGTACTGGTAGTGATGGCCAATTTGGTGATTATCGTAGCCTGCGTACTTTGGAAGTCCTGGCGGATAGCGAACGAGAATCCGGTGAATAGTATTAAGAGCGAATAAAACAATATTAAAACATTAAATATCATGATTGAGATTAACAACATCAGCAAAGTATTCCGTACTTCGGAAGTAGAGACGGTAGCATTGAATCACGTAAACCTCGATGTAAAGGAGGGAGAGTTTGTAGCCATTATGGGGCCGTCCGGTTGCGGCAAATCCACCTTGCTGAATATTCTGGGACTGCTGGACAATCCTACTGAGGGCAGTTACAAGCTACTCGGCCAGGAAGTGGCGGACTTGAAAGAAAAGGAACGTACACGCGTACGTAAGGGGAAACTGGGATTCGTGTTCCAGAGCTTCAACCTGTTTCCCCAGTACACGGCGCTGCAGAACGTCATGCTGGCGGGCCAGCTCCTGGCGAAGGAGCGCCCCGACTACAAGCAGAACCGGCGGCAGATTCTGGCCGACATTGAAACGCAGGCAAAGGCCCTGCTGGCGCAGATGGGGCTTTCTGACCGGGAGAACCACTACCCGCACCAGCTTTCCGGCGGGCAGCAGCAGCGCGTGGCGATTGCCCGCGCACTGGCGCTGCACCCAGACATCCTCTGCTTTGATGAGCCGACCTCGGCCCTTGACCCCGAGCTGACCGGCGAGGTGCTGCGCGTCCTGCGCGAGCTGGCCGAGCACAAGACGACGATGATCATCGTCACGCACGAGATGAAGTTTGCCCGCGACGCTGCGGACCGCATCCTCTTCATGGACGGCGGTGTCGTCGTCGAGCAGGGCGACGCCAAGTTCTTTCTCTAGTTTTATGATCTGTTTTGAAAGTGCAGACTGCGAGATATTTAGTTCTTCTGCGGCGTCAAAATAGGTATTGCATTCAGCGATGGCAATAAAATACTGAATCTGATCAAATGTCATATCTGAGGTCTCCTTATATTGTGCGAAAATTTCTTGCAATTCATTCCATTTTGGAATCAATTATAGCATAAGTAGAATTGATTTTGCATCTGAAAATCCTTAAAATTGGAATAAAGAGTATGAGTAATGATTTCAATAAAGAATGAAAAAACAGGAGGATTATCTGTCTCTTATACACATCTCCGAGCCCACGAGACCCTAAGACATCTCGTA
>ENA-OYCI01000272-OYCI01000272.1-human-gut-metagenome-genome-assembly--contig:-NODE-272-length-11194-cov-3.813089_pt1 | contig 11194 bp, 6 predicted proteins | sample MGYA00243455_ERZ652877 | MGnify/ENA primary metagenome ERZ652877 (study PRJEB26926, sample SAMN06164419) | human gut metagenome | biome: ENVO:00009003; feature: ENVO:2100002; material: ENVO:00002003...
CCAGTGCGCTGGCGCTGTCGTCGAGAATGAGTACCGACGAATTTCCGGCAACTGCACGAGCAATGGCAAGACGCTGTTTCTGTCCGCCGGAAAGATTGCTGCCGGAACGCTCTATAACTGTTTCATATCCTTCGGAAAGCTTTGAAATAAATTCATGAGCCTGAGCGGTTTGTGCTGCTTTTTCCACATCTTCATCGGATATGTCCTTTCTGCCCATGACTATGTTTTCCTTTACTGTACCTTTTATTATTGACGCTCCCTGCTGAACAACTGATACAAAGGCTCGCAAAGGCTTCAAGTTAAGATTTTTGACGTTTTCTCCGTTTATGAGAACTTCGCCTTCAGTTGCATCATAAAATCTCGGAATAAGGCTTATTAAAGTTGTCTTACCCGAACCTGTACCGCCTATAACGCCCAGTGTTTCGCCTTTTGAAAGGGTAAAGGAAATATCGTCGAGAACTTTTTCGCCGGTATTTTCGTTATAAGCAAAGCTTACGTTTTTAAATTCCACAACGGGAACATTTTCGCTGTCTTTTAGCAGATCTTTTCCGCCGTCTTTAATTGAGGATTCCACTTCCAGCACATCTGCTACTCTCGAAGCGCAGGCGGCTGCCTTTGTAAGGATTATTACAAGATTTGCAAGAGCCACCAAAGCGAGAAGAATCTGGCTTATATAGTTTATGAAAGCGATTATTTCTCCCTGTGTGAGAGTTCCCGAATTTACTTTCATTCCTCCAAAAAAGATAACCGCAATAACGGCGCTGTTCATTATAAGAAATGTGGCGGGATTGAGAAGAGCGGAAATTCTGCCTACTTTCAATGCTGTTTTTGTAAGGTCATCGCTGGCATTTTCAAAGCGTGTGTTTTCGTTTTCCTGTCTTGAAAAAGCTCTGATAACTCTTATACCGTCGAGGTTTTCCCTGGCAATAAGGGAAACGGTGTCGAGCTTTTTCTGTACCACTTTGTAAAGAGGGACAGAGCGTATCATAATAAGATAAAGCACAAAGGATACGAGAGGGCCTACAATAAGGAAAATGACGGAAAGTCCTAAATCTATGGACATAGCCATAATGGTTGCGCCTACAATTAGGCAGGGAACTCTGATTGCAAGACGGATGAGCATTGCAACGCCGGTCTGAATTTGATTTATATCGCTGACCATTCTTGTAGTGAGTGTTGAAGGGCCGAAAAAGTCGATTTCCTTATGGGAAAAGGACTGAATTTTCTTGAACAGATCATTTCTTAAATCTGTGCCGACGCCCTGAGAGGCTTTTGATGCCAGATACTGACAGCACAGAGAAAATCCGAGACCGAAAAATCCAAGAAGCACCATTACGATGCCCATTTTGATAATGTATGGAACGCCGCCGTTTCCGTTAACGCCAACATCTATTATTTTTGCAGAAACTATGGGAACAATAAGTTCAAATATAGCTTCCGTAAGCTTGAAAATAGGGCCGAATATAGCCTCAAATTTGTATTTTTTTAGATATTTGAAAAGTCTGAACAAAAAGCAGCACCTCACAAAGATGATTAAAATAATAATACCACAAACATAATGCAATATGAATAGAAACAACTAAATATTTTCCTTTTGGAACAGAAAAAGAATGCGTTAGGTCTTGACATCTTTTACTGCAATATGTATAATAATCGTTGTCGCTGAACGGCCCGGTAGTTCAGCTGGTTAGAACGCTAGCCTGTCACGCTAGAGGTCGACGGTTCGAGCCCGTTCCGGGTCGCCACATTTCGCTGCTATGGCTCAGCAGGCAGAGCACGTCCTTGGTAAGGACGAGGTCACCGGTTCGAATCCGGTTAGCAGCTCCATAAAGACTCAGATGCTTTTGCATTTGAGTCTTTATTTTTTTAATTTGCTTAGTAGAAGTTACTAAAAACAAAAAGAGCCCTAAAAGGCTCTTTTTGTTTTATGGTGGATTAATTTATTTTATCGGTACCAAAATGGTTTTGAATTTAAGCTCCATATCCTTTTTGATAATAAATTCATCTGACGGGTTAGGTCCGCAGCTGTTGGAGCCTGCACCTCTCATGAATCCGTCAACACTGAGGAATACCGTGTTTTCATCTTTGATGTCCTCACGGTGCTCGGCATTCTGAAGAAGCTTGCGTGTATATTCATGTACGCTGAAATTAAAGTGCTTATCTTCAGCATAAACTGCAAGTCCAACTCCTTTTTCGTCAGTGAGTTTTACATAAGATGTCATGCCGTGGTTGCCGTTATCCTGTGGCTTTATGTAGTCCTCGTGCATATCTTCAATTCTTGCTTTATATACTCCGAGAGCAGACTGAGCACGGAAATCGGGAAGATTCTCTTTTGCGCCCAAACCGTAGTATTCAGCGTTTCTCAAATCTGCGGCAAGTTCAGCGGTAAATCCGAAACGGGGAGGCTCTTTGTGGAGCTTTTTCCTTGAAAGCATTTCCTCACTTATTTCAACTGTTCCGTCACCTGAAATGATGTAATCAAGCTTTATTGTGCAAAGCTCTTTTTTCTTGGCAACTATGCTCTGAACAGATCTTACAACTACATTGTTTCCGATTCCCTTTAATTCAAAGAGTACGCAGGTAGTTGTATATTTATCCAGCCCGTTTTTGTTCCACTTAGGAGCAATGTTTCTGTCGTTGTCAATGGGAGCTCTGTAAAGGGAGGGTATTATACCTTTTTCTCCGGCAGCCGGAGTAGTATTGAGAAGCTCTTTGCCTGCAACAATGTAGCTTGTCATAAGACCTGTTTCTTTTGAAAAACTTATTTCTCCACCGTCAAAAGAAATAACAGCCTGCTTGAGTTTTTCTTTTACGGCAGGTCTCGGTGCAGAGGTGCTTTTGTTATATACAAATTTTCCGCTTTCGAGGATTATCTGTTCTGCGGCGATTTCAAAACCGCTTTCATCGGTATATATGAAGTTTACCTGCCAGTCGTTTTCTTTATCAATTTCACTGTGGGGAGATTTGATAACCTGAGAAGAGCAGGGAGCGATATCGAGTTTTATGTCTCCGCTTTCTGCTTTTACTCCGTTTTTAAGAAGTTCCCAGCCGATATTGATGTATCCGGAAGAGCGGAAACGGTTTGTGTTTGTAAAGCGGTATCCCTCGGCAGTTTTTTCAGCTTTAACGGGTCTGTAAAGAGCCTTCATTTCGTAAGCTCCCGTATGAGGAGTGCGGTCAGGATAGAAAAGACCGTCAACGCAGAAGTTGCCGTCGTGGATAAATTCGCCGTGATCTCCGCCGTAGGTGTAGCGGTATTTTGCGCCCTCTTCGGTATGGATTGCCGCATGGTCAGCCCATTCCCAAATGCATCCGCCCATCATTTTATCGTCGGAATAGAACATATCCATATAGTCGGAAAGTCCGCCGGGACCTACTCCCATTGCATGGGCATATTCGCAAAGGAAGAAAGGCTTGCCGTTATGTACGTCTTTCTTTCCACGCTCTCTGATTTTTTTCATAGAGTCAACGCTGGTGTACATTTCAGAATATACATCGTAAGCGTGTCTCTTTGTTCTGCATACGCCTTCATAATGAACAGGGATTTCCGGACAAACCTCTTTGAGCATTTTATAGCATGCATCCTGATTTTTCCATCCGCCTGACTCATTGCCCAGTGACCACATGGTAACACAGGGATGGTTTCTGTCACGCATATACATGAATTTTACACGGTCGAGATAATGGCCGGTCCACATTTTGCTGTTACTTATGAGGTTTGGTCTTGGGGCTTTGGCATAACATCCGTGAGTTTCAATATCTGCTTCATCTACAACATAAAGTCCGTATATATCGCAGAGAGTGAGGAACATGGGATCGGGAGGATAATGTGATGTACGAACGGTATTTACGTTAAACTCTTTCATAAGTTTAACATCTTTAAGTAGCTCATCAGGAGTCATAACATATCCGCCGTGAGGAGTTGTATCGTGGTGGTTTACACCTTTCATTTTGATTTTGGCATCGTTGAAAAGGAAAACCTCACCGTCGATTTTTATGGTGCGGAAACCGACAATACTGCGTATAACCTCTTTTTCTTCTCCGTCCTTTTTAAGAGTAAGATAAAGAGTATATACATTGGGGATTTCAGCACTCCATTTATTTACATTAAGATTTCCGAAACTGTACTCAACCTTTTCGGAAGCTTTATATGTACCCTTTGCTGTTTCTTTTCCGTCGGCGTCAAGAAGCACTGCTTCGATTTCGTATCCGTCTGTATTGCCTTTAACTTCTATTTCACCTAAAAGATCAAATCCGTTTTCAGTTTCCTTGGTTTTTACCTGATAGTCGTAAATATATGTTTTATCAAGCACCTGAATATATACGTCACGGAAAATTCCGTTTTCACGGAACATATCCTGGCATTCAAGATAAGTGCCGTTTGACCACTTGTGAACAACCGCAACAAGTTCGTTTTCGCCTCTTTTAAGCATGGGCTTAATGTCAAATTCGGCAGTATTATGTGCACCTTCACTGTAACCTACAAATTCTCCGTTAACGTATACGTCAAGGGATGACATGGCTCCTAAAAAGGTGAGAATATATTCTTTATTCTGTCTGTCGTCGATATCGAAAGTTTTATAGTAAACGCCTACCGGAACATCTTCCGGAAATTTCGGAGGCCTGAGCTTAAAGGGATAGCGTGAATTAAGATAGAAAGGCGGTTCATAGCCTGTTCTCTGCCAGGTTGAGGGTACGTCGATTTCATCCATGTCGTCTATACCGGTTACAAAAACCTCAGGCATAGCTGAAACCTTTTCAAAATATTTAAACTGCCATTTTCCTGAGAGGAAAATGATTTTATCACTGTTTTCTCTCTCATGAATATATTCGGTTTTCTCCAAAGTTTCTCTACTGCCAAAAGGGATAAAATATGCCCTTGGTTCAAGTTTGCCTATGTTGTAAGCCGTTATGTCTTTGTAACGGGTGTGGTCAATTGTGTATTTCATTTCCTACTCCTCCATCATATCCTTATGTAAAATTTTAACATAATCCTGTAACAGCTTCAATTGCACTTAAATTAAATAAAAAAAACACGCATAAAAAAATCAGAGAACCTTTTGTGCATAAAACACAAAAGGTTCCGCTTTTTATAATTTCGTAAAGAAATCACAAAAAATTGTAAACATTATAAGTATATAATCACTTAATATTCAGAGTCTTTACATCTCTGTTAGGTATAATAAGCAACAAAAATATACCTTGTTTATTACTACTTATCATCATTTTTAATGCGTCTTTCTGTTACGTTCTTTGACACTAAAACATCGGTTTTTTGGGTAAGCTTCAAAGAAGATTTCTCACGGAATGGATATTTGTATCCGCCGATTTTCATACGGTATTTTGCGGCAACTGATATACAGAAAAATGCAGCAACAGCAGCGCTTATTATAATAAAAATACCGATTGGAGTAGATCCATCCTTTTTCGTATCAGTATCTGGATTAACAGGAGATGTCTGAGGCTCATTTGCTTCGCTTATCTCTCCTGTATATATACCTAAAAGGTAAGAATCATGAGAATCCTTTAGCAACACAACAAAATCGGTTATAGTTTGACTATAGGCTCCATTGCCGAAATTTGTGCTTAGATTATTTAAAATTTCCGCAATTTTTTCGTCATTTAAAAACTGTGTTTTTTCGCCTCTGTGGGCAATGTACATTTCATTGGCTTGAGTATTTATCAGAAGCAGTATTACATTTTTACCTGTATCTAAACCATAGCCGTTGCTGTCAAGATATTCATTACAGAAAACTTCAGAAGTTTTGCCTTGAGTATCTTTAGAAGTAACCACCATTACATCAATTTCGAGATATAATTTTGCAGTGCCTAATTCTTTTTGTATTGAGGATATATCGCTTTCGGAAAACAATCCTGCGGAGTCATTTACCCACGTGTTCTGAGCGAAAACTGTAATATTCACAGCGAAAAGCGTTACAAGAACTGTGAAAAACACAAGTAATTTCTTGGAGGATTTGAGTTTATTCATAATTAAAACAGTCCTCCAATCACCAAAAGAATTATCAAAGTTGCAAGAAAAGTTCCGGCAAATAACAGCATTAGTCTTAAATAGCTGATTGGAAGCTTGCCGCAAGTATTTCCCGTTTGTCCGTTCATGGCATAGAAATAGTCTTTTCCGCCGTTTTTAACTGTCATAAACCATACGGGAACGAGGGCATACCGCCAGTTTATATTTACATCGGCTCCGTGACCTGTTACTTGCACTGCATCATAACCGGAAATGGTATCTCTAAGAATCTCAGAAGAGTAATTATCTACATCCTGTATTACCTGCTGCGCTATCTCTTCTGATTCAATATCTCTCTTTTCCGCTTCGAATCCGGAAAGATAAGCCATGATGAATGGTTTAGCCTGTGAAAAATCAAAGGGCTGAACGTTTTCTGCCAAAGCTTTATTGGCTTTTGTAAGGGCATTTTTGCTTATGTCACGGAAAGATAAGTCGCCGCCTCTGACAACACTGTATGTAGTTGTTTCTGTATATTCAATATTTCCACGTTTCCATGAACGTCTGTTGATACCGGTGGCCTTGATTTGAGCCTGGCTTTCACAGTCGCATATCCAATAGGGGAAATATACTCCCGTAACTTTGTCAATCTGTTTTTTTGAAAAAAAGTTTTTTGGAGCAAATACCTGTTTCTTTGTCCATTCCAAAAATCGCTCAATGGCCTCGTCACGGTCAATAGCAAATGGAATGATACAATCCGGTCTGAATTTTCCGTCAAGTCTGCCGGAAATCACAACGGGATTGTGACAGAAGCAGCACTGGGAGGCCGCTTTTGTGGAATCCACAACAACCTCGGCTCCGCAGCTGGGACAGGTGTAGACAACTCCCTCAAAATCCTCCCCAGCTTCCTGAGAATCTTCTGAATTTGTGTTTTCAGCATTATCTACTATTTGTTCTTCGCTTTTAGCCTGACCGGCCTTGATAAGTTCTTCCTCCGTAAAATAGGAAAGACAGAACTCGCAATGGAATTTTTGACTTTCCGCATCAAATATAAGTCCGCCGTCACAGTTGGGACATTTATAAGTGACAACCGCCATTATATATCACACCCTCCTGAATTTATCTGTATCACTGTCACTGCATGGGCTTTCCGCACTCAGGACAGAATTTGGGAGCCGGCTGTGACGGATCCGGTTCATATCCGCAAGATGAACACTTTAACTGTGAAGGTTTGGGCTTGCCGCAATTTGAGCAGAACTTACCTGTATTTTCATTTCCGCAGGAGCATTTCCATGTTGAAACTTCGGGTTTAGGACTTCCGCAGTTTGAACAGAATTTACCTGTGTTTTCGTTTCCGCAGGAACATTTCCAGCTGCCGGGTACGGGTTGTGCAGCAGTGGCACGTGCGGCTTCTCTTTCCATCTGAGCCTGATTTGACTGAGATGCGGCGCCCATAAAACCGGTATTGGCCTGCATACCCATACCTACGCCCATGAATCCTGCCATACTTCCGTTTGCGTTGGAACCGGCAGCCTCAATACCTCTTGCAACAGAACCCTGTACATATCCCTCTCTGACAGTGGCATCGCCAAGCATAGCGCCCTGGTTGCGCATGTTGATGAGCTTTGTGGATTCCTCGTCATAGGAGATGCTGGAAATACCAACTGACTGGATTTCAATACCTCTCATTTCACCCCAGTCGGCGTCGAGAATATCTGCCATATATTTGCTCAGTTCTCTGCCCTTTGAAGCTACGAAGGAAATACGTACTCCGTCAGCGGACATCTGGTTGATCGCTGACTGGAAAGCCTCAAGGAATTCAGCGAGATACTGTTCGTTTATTTCTTCTATTTCCACTCTGTCGTCATTCTTCGGAATAGCTTCAGAGTAGAAGGTGAGGGGATTCTTAATTTTAATTGAATATGTACCGTGGGCTCTTAAGAACAGCTCAGCGTTGTAGAATGAATCAAAATAGTTTACAGGATTTCTTGTGCCGAATTTGATGCCCTTTATTTCCTGGAGATTGATGTAGAAAACTTTCTGTACTCCCGGTGTTACGCCTGCGAATTTAATACGGTTGAATGATTCTTTCAAGGAATCGCCGAATTCACCGTTGAACATTGACGGCATACTGGAGTTATTTACTGTATAGTAACCTTCCTCGGCGGTGTAGTCTACAACCTTGCCGCCGTCTACAAGCATCATAAACTGATTGGGATAAACATGTATGACGGAACCGTTTGAAACAGTGTCCTGTGTTCCTCTGCGGTTTGCATTTCTTGAATCGTTTCTTCTTACTGTGACACCACGTGTAAATACGGTTTTGTCACTCATTTCATCGGGCTCGATAACCTCAAGCCACTGATCTGCAAGACCTCCGCCAACGGCGCTTGCGATTGCTTTAATAATTCCCATTGTTATTGCCTCCTTTTATTTAAAGCAGCCTTAAACCTCTTTAAAGCTATTAATTAACCATGTTTTTATATTTATTGTTTCAACGGCTAAGCCGCAGTACTGACATTTTTTCTCACCCACAGATGTTATGGGAGCTCCGCAGTTGGGACACACAGTGCCCACAGCATTGCCTGCTGTATTTTTTATGAGATCTGGATTTTGTATATACACAATTTCTGTGTTGTATTTCGTTTGAGTACGGAAACTGTCATCTCCCCAAACTGTCTTTCCGTCTTTGGATTTATAGTGAATATGGCCTACAGATGACTGTAAAACAATTTTGCACATTCCTCCGCCTTTGCGGTAATCGCTTATCTGAGTGTCATAGATTTCTACATCGGAGAAATGTTCCTCAATTTCTGAAGCTTTATTGTCTTCAATTTGAAGTTTTATCTGATTGATAAAATCATCAGAAGCGCCTGTGATGTTTGATATTTTTCCGTTATCTATGGCAATAAATGCGCTTAAAAGTGCGTTTTCCGCTCTGGTCTTAAGCTGAGGATAATTAAGCTCAGGAAAGTCCTCTGTAATCTGAGGCAGAAACAGCTTCGTCATTGATGAAACGGATTTAGGCGTTTCCGCTAAAAGTTCTTTTTGCTTTTCCAGTCCTTCGGTGATGGTATCTGTTCCGAAAACGGAATTTGAAAAACTGCGTATTTTCCTTTTGATTTTAATAACAGCATAAGCTATTGCGATTATAATTATTGCTGCAAATATAATAAGGAACCAAAAAAATCCATTGTCCATCTGCATCACCTTGGCGTTTGTTTTGTGTGAATATTATATAACACGCAATAAATCAATGCTATACATTTCTTACATTTTGTCAGTAACGTAAACATTGTGTCGATTTTTTTGTGAAAGCTAACTGTTATTTACTGAATAAGTGGGCATAATAACCAAAATGGGCTTGACAGTCATTGTCAGATTTCTAACAAACCGAGTTTAAATCTTGTCATAGCCTGTTGCTTTAAATCGGTTTTTTTATTATAATAAATCAGGTATAACCTTGTAAAAAACCGAAAGGAGATACAGATATGAATTATTCACATGAAGTTGAAAAAATGTGTATGGTTGCAAAGGGACCCCATCACGGACCCGCTCCTATCCCTGAAGAGGGAAAATGGGTAAAGGCTTATGATATCAAGGATATTTCCGGTCTTTCTCACGGTGTGGGCTGGTGTGCTCCCCAGCAGGGTGCATGTAAGCTTACACTCAACGTTAAAAACGGTATTGTCGAAGAGGCTCTCGTTGAAACCCTCGGCTGCTCAGGTATGACTCACTCAGCAGCTATGGCTTCCGAAATCCTTCCCGGCAAGACACTCCTTGAGTGCCTTAACACTGACCTCGTTTGCGATGCTATCAACGTTGCTATGCGTGAGATCTTCCTCCAGTTCGTTTACGGACGTACACAGTCCGCTTTCTCTGAGGACGGTCTTCCCATCGGCGCAGGTCTTGAAGACCTCGGTAAGGGACTTCGCTCACAGGTTGGTACAATGTTCAGCACAAAGGCTAAGGGCGTTCGTTACATGGAGATGGCTGAGGGCTATGTTACACGTATGGCTCTCGACAGTGACGATCAGGTTATCGGCTATGAGTTCGTAAAGCTCGGCAAGATGCTTGAGGATATCCGTCACGGCAAAACTCCCAACGAAGCATATGAAAACAACAAGGGAACCTACGGTCGTTTCGATGGCGCTGCCAAGTACATCGATCCCCGTGAGGAATAAGACTATATAAGGAGGACATGAAAATGGCTAACGACGTAAAATTTGAAGGCAAAGAAAGAAGAATGGCCAAAATCGAAAAGTGTCTTGCTGAGTATGGTCTTGGCTCTCTCGAAGAGGCAAGAGACCTTTGCCTGAGCAAGGGCATCGACGTTGACGCAATCGTTAAGGGCGTTCAGCCCATCGCTTTCGAGAACGCTACTTGGGCTTACACTCTCGGTGTTGCTATCGCTCTGAAAACAGGCGTTAAGAGCGCTTCCGAAGCTGCTGCTACAATCGGTAAGGGACTTCAGGCTTTCTGTGTTCCCGGTTCAGTTGCAGAGCAGAGAAACGTTGGTCTCGGCCACGGCAACCTCGGTGCTATGCTTCTCGATGATAATACAAAGTGCTTCGCTTTTCTTGCAGGTCACGAATCTTTCGCAGCTGCTGAAGGTGCAATCGGTATAGCACGTACAGCTAACAAAGTCCGCAAGGAGCCCCTCAGAGTTATCCTTAACGGTCTTGGTAAAGACGCTGCTATGATCATTTCAAGAATCAACGGTTTCACATATGTAAAGACTGAGTACGATTTCTTCACAGGAGAGCTCAAGGTTGTTGAAGAGACAGCTTACTCCGATGGAGAGCGTGCAAAGGTTAAGTGCTACGGTGCAAACGACGTTCTTGAGGGCGTTGCAATCATGAAGGCTGAGGGCGTTGATGTTTCTATCACAGGTAACTCAACTAACCCCACACGTTTCCAGCACCTTGTTGCAGGCACATATAAGAAATGGGCTATGGAAAACGGCGTTAAGTACTTCTCCGTTGCTTCCGGCGGCGGCACAGGACGTACACTTCACCCCGATAACGTTGCTGCTGGTCCTGCTTCCTATGGTCTTACAGACTCAATGGGACGTATGCACGGTGACGCACAGTTTGCCGGTTCTTCATCTGTTCCCGCTCACGTTGAGATGATGGGACTTATCGGTGCCGGTAACAACCCCATGGTTGGTATGACAGTTGCTTGCGCCTGTCTCTTATACACATCTCCGAGCCCACGAGACCCTAAGAC
>ENA-OYCI01000294-OYCI01000294.1-human-gut-metagenome-genome-assembly--contig:-NODE-294-length-10758-cov-4.001869_pt1 | contig 10758 bp, 11 predicted proteins | sample MGYA00243455_ERZ652877 | MGnify/ENA primary metagenome ERZ652877 (study PRJEB26926, sample SAMN06164419) | human gut metagenome | biome: ENVO:00009003; feature: ENVO:2100002; material: ENVO:00002003...
TAGGGTCTCGTGGGCTCGGAGATGTGTATAAGAGACAGGTAGACAGCAGCATGGTAGTGGTCGGGGAGATGGCATCCGTCAAATCCAGATTCACAATGCCGTATTCCACGCCGCCGATAACCTCGGACGTGACACTGACAACCTTTCTGGTAGTGGTATCCGTTTACCAGAGCGCGGCCCGCGCCCAGTGCGGCGGTCATAGCGCCTGCCGGGGCAAGCGTCAGATCATCGTTTTGGCACACGCCAGAGTGGAACAGCGCATCGGTGATCGCGGCAATGTGGGCTGTTTTGTACTTCCTGTCGCCGCCTGACGACGGGAAAAAGCCGCTCCATTCTCCCATTTAGATGTCCTCCAAATTCAAAGTTTCGGATTTTGTTTTGCCCGTCACCGGGTAGATCGTGACACTGCCTTTTTCATAGACTTCTTCAACCTCGGTAACACGTTCGTTCATAGTGATGCCAATACTGGAATCGCCTGTTGTAACGATGTCGCCCAAGTCCCAATCCTGCATATAGGCGAAGTTCTCAATGTTCACGGCAGTGCCCGTGAAAGATTTCGTTTTGATGTGGTCGAACAGGCCCCAACCACATTGTGTTTTCAGCTCGTCCAGATAGGCCGCTTCGGTTTTGTCATCGGGCGTGATGCTGGACGCATCCACAAAGCAGACGCGCTTGCGCCCGCCGTTGGAACGGTCAATACAGGCAACCTTGCCGTCACTGCCGCGCGCATAGGCTACATTGCAGTAGTCGGATTCGTCAAAACTGTATTCCGGGTCGATGAAGTTCTGAAATTCATCGGTGAAATACACAATGTTGTTGTCGGTCTGATCGGCACTTCGGTCTGTGCCCTCGTACACTTGGAAGGTGAACTGCTGGTTTTCGGAAAATAACAGGCGGAAGCCCAGTCCGTAGGCTTTGGCAACGGCGGTCATGGCTTTCAGCGTGTTTTTGAAGTCCAACTGAATCGTGATTTCTGCGCCGCTGGGTAGTGCCGTTTTGTCAACGACCAGTTCGGGCACGGATTCGCGGGCATCTTCGGCCAGTTGGCAAAGGATTTCGGCAGGCGTGCCCGTGAAGGATTTCGTTCCGATGACATAGGCCATCGAAAAATATATTTCAAGCATCCGCGCATTGGCGGTGATCTCGCCGCCTTTGGTTTTGATGCCCATAATGCGGGCGGATTCGGTGTAACCTACCCTGCGCAGGATAACGCCCGCTTTGATGGCGGCAAGGTTTTCTTTGGTAGCGGGCAGATGCAGTTCAACTTCTCCGGCGGTCCAATACTGTCGCCGCCAGCGCAGGGATGTGTAGAAGTCAATGGTTCCGATAAATTCGCCGTTTTCGCGGTAGGCATACAGTTCCATAGGCTACACCCCCCAGAATACCGGTGTGCTGGACATAACAACATCCAAATTGTCAACGCCGCTTTCCGCATCATAACGGAACACATTGCTGCCGGGTTCGACCTGCAACCATGTTGAACCGAATACCCACATGTTATTTGCGCCTTTTTCCACGCCGTCCGATTTTAGCATGATTCGTTTGTTTTTGAATCCTGTCGTGACGGTCAGGACATCGCCCGCGTGCATCTGACAGCGGATTTTGAATCCCTTTTGACTGCGCACTTCAAACAAGCTGGGGTTCGTCACGGTTCCTGTTGCAATGAATTGCACTGTCAAACCGCGCGCAACATTACTTGAATTCTCAACGGCAACAGCCAAGTTGGCACGCTTTGTTGTCATTTCAAATTCTTCGGCAGGCAGTTCAAGCACATCATCGGGAAATTCAATCAGGCCATCCCACACCGCCATTTCAACGCGGTCATCGGTAACTGCCTTGAATTTCGGGTCGGGGCACACCAAACTGATTGTAACTTCGCGCTGCTGGCCTGTTGGGTCAACGTGGACAAATTCGGGCTTGTAGTCAATTTTGCGCGTGATGCCCTCATCTGTCACATACAGTGTACCGGTCTCACCGCGCGGGAAATAGCTGTATAACTTTTCCCGCATAGCTTGAATGTTATCCTTGACCCAGCAGTAAATTACAATGTTGCGCTTCGCGGCTGTGCTGGACTTGTAATGTTCACCGTCCTGATCGTTGCCCTTTTCGGTATCAACGTCAAAATCAGAGCTTGTCAGACCGTCCACACCGTCCAGCCAGAGCGGCCAGCGGTAGCCGATTGTGATTTTCTCGCCGCTGCCGTTATCACAGACAAGCAGGAAGTTTCGCACTGTATCACCCCTTTATTTTGGAAATCAAATCGCGGGTTGCAATGCGGGTCGCCCGCGCCGTCTCTGCGGGGGATACCGGGTCGGGGCTTGTCACATTGATGGTCTGGTTGTAGTTGATGGTTTTCGTGGTGGGAACCGGGGCAGCACCTGCGCCTGCAAGCTGCGGGCCGTTTACCATGATTGCCATTCCTGCGGTGATGCCGTCAAGGGTCTTTTGCAAGTACGGCATGGCACTGCGCATTGCATCAGCGTAACCGTGGATGAAGTCCACAGGCCACTTTTCGTAATCGCGCAGCGGCCCTTCATCGGGACGGGAAAAATGCAGCAGACTGCGGATGTCATCGGCAAGGCCGCGCACATTGTCCACAACAGCGCTTGCCGCATTGGCAATGCCTTTTGCAAATCCGTTGATGAAATCCTTGCCCCATCCAAGCGCCTTTTCGGGCAGTTCCTTGATGAAGTCCACAGCCTTGCTGATGCAGCCTGTAGCAGCACTGTAGACTGTGCCGGCCATGCCCTTAATTGCATCGGCCATGCGCTGGAACATCGTTCGGCCCAGCGTTGCCAGCGTGGACGGCAGAGCGCGGAAGAAATCAAGAATGCCGTTCCAGATGTTCTGTACGGTGGTGCTGATTGTCTGGCACAGGCTGGAAATCGTGGCAAGGAATCCATTCCACGCGGTGGTGACAGCGTTGCCGATGGCGGTCATGGTGGACGACAAGAACGTCTTGATTGCGTTCCAAATCGCCTGTACGGCGGTGCTGATCGCATTGCACACGGTGCTGATAATCGTCAGCAGGCCGTTCCATTCTGCCTGTAAAAAGCTGACAATGGCCGACATGACACCGCTGATAAATGTCTGAATGCCGTTCCAGATGCCGGAAATCGCTTCCGACAGTGCGGACAGGATGTTGGAAATATCACTTTTCAGCGCGTCAAAATCGCCAGTGACTAAATCGCAGATGATAAGGACAACGCCCAGCACAGCGGTCTTGATGGCGTCCCAGATGCTTGTAAAAATCTGCTGGATGCCCTCAAAAGTCGTTGTCACACCGTCGCTGACGATGTCCCACGCATTTTGAAGCGTTGTTGTAATGACGGTGACGACGGTTTCGACAATGGCTTTGATGCCGTCCCAAGCCGTGGTAAAGATTGTCTGTATTGTTGTCAAGGCAGTCTGCACGGCGGTGGTGATTCCCGTCCATGCGGCCTGCAATGTGCTGGCGATGGCAGACACGACGGTGGAAACAACGGTCTGAATCGCATTCCATGCAGTAGAAAACGCCGTTTGCAAAACAGTAAACAAATTCTGCACGGTGGTGATTGCGGTAGAAACAGCGGATTTTATAGCATCCCACAAGCCAATCCAGAAATTGCGGAACGCTTCGGATTTGTTCCAGAGGGTGACAAACCCGGCAACAAGTGCCACAATGCCCGCCACGACCAGCACAAACGGCTGTTTGGCCAACAGGCCAAACAGCCCCGAAACAGCGCCCTTGACCTTGGCAACGGCGGAAACAATTTCGGGTGCGGCTTTCAGCGCGCCGCCGATGCTGGATGTCAGATTGCCAATAAATATCAGTACAGGCCCCAGCGCGGCAATTAGGCCGCCCACGGTCAGGATGATTTGCTGTGTGGATTCATCCATACCGCTGAATTTGTCCACGATGCCCGTCACGGCTTTGATGATTTGCGTGATGCTTGGCAGCAGCTTGTCCATCAAGTCGATCAGGGCGTTTTTGGCTTCGTTCAGCGCTTTGGCAAATTTCTGCTTGGTGGTGTCGGTGACTTTCTGGAACGCTTCATCTGTTGCCTTGCCGCAATCCTGCATCTGGGTCAGCATTTCGTTGTAGTCTGCACCGTCGTTACGGGCAAGCACCATTGCGGCAGAACCGGCTTCGACACTGCCGAACATGTCTTTCAGGGTCTTACCGTCTGCTTCGGCGGCATCGGACAGCATGTTCAGGATGTCGGATGTGGAATCGCCCTCGGCTTTCAGATCGGCAAAGCCTTTGCCCGTCAGTTCGCGCAGGGTGGTGTCGGTGATGCTGCCGGACTTTGTAAGTTCGTTCAGCATGGATTTTAAGTAAGTGCCGGATTCTGCGGTGGCAATGCCGTTCTTGGTAAGCAGCGCGTAGGCAGACGAAAGTTCGGTCATGTCGTAGTTGGCCGCAGCGGCCACGGGAATGACCTTGCCCATGCTGGACGCAAGTTCGTCAACGGTGGTTTTGCCCAAATTCTGCGTGGTAATCAGCAGATCGCTGATCTTTGTTGCATCCTCTGCTTTCAGCTGATAGCCATTGATGGCCGTTGTCATAACATCAACAGCTTTTGCGGCGTCGGTAAAGCCGCCCTTTGCCAATTTGACCGCCGATGTTGTGAAATCAATAGCATCGGCAGCGTCCACACCGGCAGAAGTGCTGCAAGTTTGTCTTTGCTTGCGGCAATTTCCTTTGTCAAAAGTTCCTGCTTTTGGGTAAGCAGAACGGTATTGCTTCCCAGCCCTTGCAGACTTCCACGGCATAACCGGCATCACGCAAGCGGGCAATCCACTCTTTCTGTGCAGCTGATACCGTACCGCCGCGCAGACGCTTCAATTCGATGTACAGGCCGTTGTACTTGGTACGGATAATGGTATACTGGCCGCGATCAACGGAATCTATCTTCTGAACGCCGACAGGCAGGAAGATGTCCGGCACGCCGGATTTCACACCCATTGCGCGGAAGCGGCCCGCCTCGGCCTTCCCACGCTTTCCGCCGTTTGGGATATGGTACATAAGGGAAAGTTCTGGATATTTGCCGCTTTGGGCATCGGCCCAGCGGAACAGACACATTTGCTCTGTGTCCTCGGTGGGCGGCGGCATGGTATATTTAATATCCGCCATTGAACGCACGTCCTTATCTTCGGTAGGCTGCGGCATGGTGTATTTAATATCCGCCATTGAATGCACGTCCTTTCTTTGTGGCAAGCGGCAGCGCGGCGTAGTGATCACGCGGGGCGCTGTCTGCCGGGGTTGTAATCAGTTGGTCGAACATAGGCCCGAAAAGCTGTGCAGGCGGCGGGAACGGTGCATCATTGCCTGCGGCCATACCTATGACGGCTTTCACGTCCTTTTCTGTGTAGCCACGGTCAAACAAGCTGTACACCTGTTTTCTTGTCTGCTTATCGCCCTGCATATTGATACCAGTAAATGCTTGCAGCAAGGCCATAATACGGGTACAGCTTTCACGCCTGTTTTCAACAGACTTTTCAACAGCCGATTTCTGGGGAAGATTATGTTGGGGGTTTATTTCATTTTGTCTAATATAATCTTCTGTGCAGAAACTCGGTTTCTGTTGTTCGTTATCTGGGTTTTTGTATGCGGTTTCTCCGTTTTTGTGTACGAAAACTAAACCGGCGCGGGGTGTAACCTCTAAAAGCCAGTATTCAACAATAATCGGTATTTCGCCTGTACGCCGTGCGATGCCGTCCAGATAACGGCTTTGTATCGCCCGAGAAGTTAATATTCCGTCCGTTGTAAATAAGGCTTTGTCGAAAAGTCCTAAAGACACGCACAGATCAACGATTGCCCGAACTTGGGTTGACTTCAACCCGCCGCCCAGCTTGCGCGCTGTCGATGCGGCGTTGTCATATCCCCAGCGGTAGAAATAACCATCGGTGGCGTAGGCTTTTTGGCACAGGGCAAAGTAGACATAAAAGCCCGCCGGGCCTTGTGCATCAATCAAGTTGTCAATAGAGGTGTCGTTTTCGAGAACATCCACATCCCACGTCGAATAGTTCAGATTCCGCTTCGGCGGTCTGCCCATTCGTAATACCTCCGTGTGTGGATGTTACCCGCAAAACGTGCCGTCAGCATCGTACAGCGCAGGATTCGCGCGGCGGTCACTCCATCCGTACTTGATGCCAGCTTCAACAGCAGCGGCCTGCGCGGGCGTGGCCGTGCCGTAACACTGATTCATGGTGCGGCATACCGTGCGACGAAGTTCTAATAATACGGCATCCTCTGCATCTACCGCGCTGAGCGGCGCTGTTTTTGTGCAGTAATAGGTATTGTCGCCGGGGTATACCTTGGCGGGCCGTCCGCAGTCGTATGGGTTGGGAACATAGGCGAACATCGGCATTCCGGGAAACACGCTGGGGAACATATCGCCGATGCAGGCTTTCGGGGTTTTGGTGGTAGTGTCCATCTTTCAATCCTCCTGTTTGGTTTTTCTTCCTGCCTTTGCTTCATGCGGCGTTTGGCAGTTCATATAATGCCGGTCTTTCCCGGCTGTCAGCTAAGGAAAAGTATGGAGAGAAAAAGGGGCCGCGGGCTGTCAGAATCGAACTGACCGATGCTGCGAAATCTGCGCCAGCACCCGCACATGTACCCGGCAGGCGCGAACAGGTTTGCCCGCCGGGGGATGTGGGAAAATCCCACTTAGGTGTCCGGCACCTCTGCGCGGCAGATCAGCGGCCCGCGCAGTGCCCGTTCAGTCGTTCGTACCCCTTTCTGCAAGATGCGTCCGACTACTGGTAGCGGTCAGTTCTGCGCCGATACCGCCAAACGCGCATAGAGTTGTTATTGATGACACATTTCTTCACACCGCTTATAGCCTATGTCGTTCCGCAGCATGTCCGCATTTGTGACGGCCTGCGAAAGAATGCAGATTCGTGTGCAACCAGAAATCTGAATTCTATGGGACGAAAAGCCGTTCTTATAGTGCAGCACCATCCAACTGCTGTCGCCAGCCGTGCAGTTATAACCTTCCGAAACAGAATATTCCAACTTCTCAAATTCCGGCATACTGATGCGCAGCATTTCCGAAATACTGCGCATGAAGTTTGTAGTCGGTGGGCATCCGTGGCGCATAGCGTAGACGGCATCAACGACTGTGGACGGCGGCATAATCTTTGCGGCGCGGTCTGCCTGTTCGGCTATGATGGGGAACAAATCGGCAAGGGCCTGCGCCTTGGCGGTAAGGGCATCTATTTTTTCGTTGGCTTCGTCAGTGTTCAGCGTGACGGCAATTTCGAAATCTTTATTCATTCTGTTCCTTTCTTTGCATCCGCCGGGGAACGGCCACGGCGCTTGATGTTCTGATCGACAGTCTGCTGTGCCTTGGCGGCGCTGTAGACTTTACGCCCGCCGGGGAACCGTTCGTCGGCATATCCGCGCGGCAGTTCTCTGTAGATGGTCGCCAGTGAAACGCCAACAACAGATGCTATGTCAGACGGCGCAATGCCGCGCGTATATAGCTTTTCAATAAGTAGGCGGTCATCGTTGGTGAGATACCTATATTCGCGCACTACTGCACCTCGCTTTCGGTAAAAAAATAATGCGAAAAAGGCTTGAAACCTCTTTCGCATTTAATACTAATATTTTCAGGGGCTTTTTTTCTTGCGATTGGCGGCGCGGTGTTGTATAATCTTTATTATGTAGAACTGTGTGCAGAAAAGGAGCTTTCCATGGAAAAACTGCTGGTTTTTATCCCTGCCTATAACTGCGAAAAGCAGGTCACGCGGGTGCTTTCGCAGCTGTTGGATCAGCGCATTGCCCCGTGGGTGGGGGAGTGCATCGTCGTAAACAACCGCTCTGCCGACGGCACCGAGGCCGCCGTGCAGGACTGGATGGCCCGCCACCCCGACGCGCCGGTCCGCCTGCTGCGCAATGACCAGAACTACGGTCTGGGCGGCAGCCACAAGGTCGCGTTCGGCTACGCGGCGGCCCACGGGTATGAGCATCTGGTCGTGCTGCACGGCGACGACCAGGGCGCTATTGCGGACCTGCTGCCGATTCTGAACGACGGCACCTACAAAAAATACGACTGTTGCCTTGGCTCCCGCTTTATGAAGGGCAGCAAGACCGGCGGCTACAGCGCGCTGCGCACCTGGGGCAACTACGGCTTCAACTGGCTCTTTAGCTTAGTGGCCCGCAAAAAAATCACCGATCTGGGCAGCGGGCTGAACCTGTATGCCGTGGAACCGCTGAAAAACGAGTACTACAAAAAGTTCCCGGATACGCTGTATTTTAACGACTGTATGATCCTGGCACTCTGCCAGATGAAGCAGCGGGTACTGTTCTTCCCCATCAGCTGGCGGGAGGAGGACCAGGTCAGCAACAACAAGCTGACGAGCTTCGGCATCAGCCTGCTCAAGCTCTGCGGCAAGTATCTGGCCGGGCCGCGGGCCTTTGTGGAGCGCGAATGGCGCGAGAAAATCATTGAGGATTACAGCTACGAGGTCGTAGCTTCCAACCTGTAAGGAGGGCTTTGGTATGAAGATTCTGGTGACGGGCGCTGCCGGGTTTATCGGCGGCCAGCTGTGGCATACGCTGTGGAAGCGCGGGGACGAGGTCGTCGGCATTGACAACTTCTCCTACGGCAATCCGGACAACCTGAAGTTTGACGACCATGATTTTGGCGCAGAGGTGCGCAGAATGGACATCCGCGACAAGGCCGGGATGCTGGCTCTGTTCGAGGCGGAAAAGTTCGATGTTGTGTATAACATTGCGGGCATTGCGCCGCTGCCGGACTGCCAGAGCGACCCCGTGCAGGCCATTGAGGTCAACACCCTGGGCCTGGTCAACCTGCTGGAGGCGGGCCGCCGCACCGGCATCAAACAGCTTGTGCAGGCGTCCACCAACGCCATGTACGAGAACGAGACCGAGTTCCCGACGGTGGAGGGTAAGTTCAACCCGCCGACGCTCATTTACCCGAACACGAAATACTGCGGTGAGCGCTTTGCCCAGAGCTTTGCCGACACCTACGGCATGACTGTGACCTGCCTGCGCTTTGCCAACGTCTACGGCCCGCACATCGACTGCCTGCGCAAGCAGCCGCCGTTCGTCGGCTACATGATCCGCGAGCTGTACTATGACCGCACGCCGGAGTTCCACTCCGACGGAAACCAGCGCCGCGATTACATCTACGTGGATGATTTGATCGCGCTGGCGCTGCGCGTCGTCGAACACCCGCAGAAGGGCTTTGACGCGGTGAACGTGTCCAGCAACCAGAGCTATTCCGTGCGCGAGCTGTACGCCATTGCCAACCGCCTGATGGGCAAAAATATTGAGGCCAAATACTGCCCGAGCAGCCATTACTGGGCCAAGTACCCCGAGCTGTACGGCGGGGCCTACGGCATCAAACCGGAGATCCTGGACCACGAGGTCAACAAGTTCAGCCAGTGCGACAATACCCACGCCCGCGAGGTCTACGGCTGGCAGCCGCAGGTTGATATTGAGACGGGGCTGGGCAGAGTCATTGAGGCCGAGACGCGGATGTTGGCGGGGCTGGAAAAATAAAAAGGCTTCCCCATCGGGGGGAAGCTGTCGCCGCAGGTGACTGATGAGGGCAGCGTGAATGGAGCAACTCTTCTGCGGAAAATTGCACAGGCAATGGCGGCAGGTCGGCCCTCATCCGGCGCTGCGCGCCACCTTCCCCCGCAGGGGAAGGCTTTTTGAAAAGAGGTACATCATGTCTAAACTTCACCTGATTCTCCCCATGGCCGGCAGGGGCAGCCGGTTTTTTAAAAACGGCTTCGTCTGCCCGAAGCCGCTGATCGAAATTAACGGAAAGCCGTTCTTTTACTGGGCGGCGCGCAGCGTGGAAAAGTTTGTGGACTGCGCGGACCTCACGTTTGTGGTGCTCGAGGAGCATATCCGCGACTTTGCCATCGACGAAAAAATCAAGGCGTACTGGCCCGCGGCCCGCATTGTGGCGCTGCCCGAGGTGACCGAGGGCGCGGCCGTCACGGCGCTGAAGGGCTGCGAGGGCCTGCCAGACGGTGAGCCGATTTTGTTCAACGACTGCGACCATCTGTTTGTTTGCAGGACGTTCAACGAGTTCTGCGCTAAGGGCGGCTTTGCAAACGGCCCGGAGGGCGCACTGCTGACGTTTGAGAGCGATTCCCCCGCGTACAGCTATCTGCAGTACGGCGCGGACGGCAATGTCTGCCATACGGTGGAAAAGCAGGTCGTCAGCCATGATGCCATCTGCGGCGCGTATTATTTCAAGGATAAGAAAACCTACGCCGACGCCTGCGCCGAATACCTGAAAAACTGCGAGTACAAGGAATTTTTTGTCTCCGGCATTTACAATGTGCTGGCCGCGCAGGGCGCAAGAATTGCGGGCTTTGCGTGTGATTTACATCTGCCGTTCGGCACGCCGGACGAGTACCGCGCGGCGGAGGCACCCGCCAATAAGGCCGGTTTTGACGCGCTGACCTGAAGGAGTAAGAATGAAAACACCTGCAAAAAAGCGAACGGCGGCGGAGCTGGCGGCTGCGGTGCTGTGGTGCGCCCTGACGCTGGGAACGGACAGGCTGTTCTTCCGCTATGACTGGCGCACACCGGCGTTTTTTGTCTATAAGGCGCTGTTTCTGGTGCTGGCGTTCGGGCTGGTGCACGGCGCGGTGACGCTGGTGCAGAAGCTGCGCGCCGGGGACAAATTTGCCCGGCGGTGGGTGGCCTGGACGCTGCCGTATCTGGCGGTGAATCTGGTCATCCTGCTCATCGTCTGGCCCGGCATCTGGGGCAATGATGACCTG